>OLOB01000034.1_pt1 | contig 131561 bp, 147 predicted proteins | sample 1671911 | NCBI WGS metagenome assembly OLOB01 (sample SAMEA3136625, study PRJEB25190) | human gut metagenome | biome: human gut; feature: human-associated habitat; material: faeces | place: Austria | collected 2013
ACTGTGGGTGAAGCAGAGAGTCAAGGTTACGAGGGTCGATCATTGCAACAGCCTCAGCTGGTGTCTTATGTCCCTCATCTACTAAATCGCAAGCGATCTTAAGAGCAGCTGGAGCTGTTCTCTTACCATTACGGCACTGAAGCATATAGAGCTTCTTGTTCTCAACTGTGAACTCCATATCCTGCATATCATGGTAGTGATTCTCAAGAGTCTCACAAACCTTAAGGAACTCAGCGTATGCCTCTGGGAACTCCTGCTCCATCTGAGCGATTGGCATTGGAGTACGAACACCGGCAACAACGTCCTCACCCTGTGCATTGATAAGGAACTCACCCATAAGCTTGTTCTCACCAGTTGCAGGATCACGTGTGAATGCAACACCTGTACCTGACTCGTTATTTAAGTTACCGAATACCATTGGCATTACGTTAACAGCTGTTCCCCATGAATAAGGGATATCGTTATCTCTTCTATAAACATTTGCACGTGGGTTGTCCCATGAACGGAATACAGCCTCGATAGCAAGCTTTAACTGCTCTACAGGATCTGAAGGGAAATCTGATCCTAACTGATTCTTGTACTCAGCCTTGAACTGCTCTGCTAACTCTTTGAGGTCAGCTGCTGTAAGGTCTACGTCAAATTTAACACCTCTGTCCTCTTTCATCTTGTCGATGAGCTGCTCGAAGTATTTCTTTCCTACTTCCATAACAACGTCTGAGAACATCTGAATGAAACGTCTGTATGAATCATATACGAAACGCTCGAATGCTGGATCTGGGTTACCAGCGATCATAGCTGCAACAACATCATCATTAAGACCAAGGTTAAGGATTGTATCCATCATACCTGGCATTGAAGCTCTGGCACCTGAACGAACAGATACGAGAAGAGGATTCTTAAGGTCACCGAATTTCTTTCCGTTAACCTCTTCCATCCATTTTACACCTTCCATAGTCTGAGCCATAATCTCATCATTGATCTTACGTCCATCCTCGTAGTACTGTGTACAAGCCTCAGTAGTGATTGTGAAGCCCTGTGGTACAGGAAGTCCAATCTCTGTCATCTCAGCGAGGTTAGCACCCTTACCACCGAGAAGATTACGCATGGTCATGTTACCCTCTTTGAAGGTATATACCCACTTGTTTGCCATTTTGCAATTCCTCCTAAATTTTATTTCTGGTATGGTAAAAAAAACCATCCATATACTTGATTAATGTGTGCACTCATACAAGCGCACACATTAATAATACCATAATTTCAGCAAATATCAACTAATTTTTATTATCTTTTCCCTTATGTTTCATACTATTTTTTTGAACACGGACAGACTTAACATTCTTTACTATGACAAATATCATAATTGCAAGAATTGCAACTATCCCAAGCGCACCAATAGCCAGCGGAACGACCATTCCACTCTCACTAATCATGGTGGCAAGCGGTACCTGCTCATCTGCTATATCATGCTTATTGTCGTTTGCCGCCTGTGGTACCTGCTCATCTGCTATATCAGTATTTGGCTGTGCCTGCGGTGCCTGGATGCCATCCTGCGGATCATTCTGTCCGTCAGGCACTATTGTGTTTGCGGCATTTGCTCCATCTGCAGCTCCGTTATTTGCCGCTCCTGCTGCATTGCCCGCTGCATTAGCTGCCCCGGTTGCATTTGCAGCTCCAGCGGCTGCCTGATTGCCGCCTGCCGCAGTATTGTCATTTGCTCCATTTCCGGCAGCAGTCATGCTTGATGCAGCCCTTGAATATACAAAATTGAACACGTTTTCTGACGCATTTGACGACAGCTTTCCTGTCTGATTATAGCTGTCCGGAATATATCCATCTATATACAGATATGCTATAACCGGCTCATCGCCCACATTACCATAATAGGTACGGCTTTCAGCAAGCTTATTGCCATCTGTATCCACATAGTTGACTGTATACTCAGCAAGCTCGCCCGGTATGCCGTATGCAACAACATAGTCCTGATCTCCCGATACGAGAAAAGCCGACTGTGCAACCGTATTATTGTCACGGCCGCTTAATCTGATTCCCTTTACGTAGTACTTGCTGTTTTCATTAAGTGCCACACTGCCCTGTGCATCACAGCTGATGACATCTCCGTATTCAAGACCTGTGACAATTATTTTGTCTTCTTTAGCAGAAACAGAAACCGAAGCCCCATTGCCTGATGCCTTGCGCACCTGCACACCACCGTTTATGCTTCCCTGACCTCCGGCTGAAAAGGAAACAGTGTATGTATATGAAAATGCCTTTGCATCTGCTGTCTGTGCGAAAACACCGGTTATGACAACAAGAGCTGCAAGAAAATATTTAAGCAATCTTTTCATTTTGCTTAGCCCCCTTTCTGTCACTTACGAAAGCCAGTATCATCAAAATAATACCAATCACAAACACTACAGCTGACGCTATTGACCAGATATCTCCGGTCTTTACTTTGCTTGTTGTAGTTGTAAATGTAGGTGGATTTGATAAAGTTGGATCTGAGTTATCCTCTACCGCAAAGTTCATCATAAGCTTTGCAAGTGTATCCTGATATATATTACCCTGACTCTCTCCGTCAAGCCCTACTAAAAGCTTTACGCTGCCTCCCTCTCCAGGCTCTAATGTCTTTAAATAAAAGAACTTATCCAGAGAGTTTGTAGCCTCATTGAGTCCTTTTCCGGCTGTTGTCTCCTTCTCACCACCTACGCTGGTGCTGCTGTATATAGTGTCCTCTTTTCCATCCGGTCCTACAAATGTAAGAATATATGAGTATCCACCATTTTCAGCCACAGCCTGTGTATCCTCAAGACTCTTTAATACATCATTGGACATATACCATTTCGTCGAAATACTGCTGTTATTCTTTATATCAACGGAAAATGTGACAGAATCTCCGGGCTCCATCTGTGAGACAGAGGCTGCTATTTTATTTGAATCAAATGAGCTGACCATCTCCTTGCCTGTAAACTCACACGAGCCGGCTACAGTAGTATTTTCATCTGCAAATACAGTGCCTATCGAACCAAGGATAAACAACATGCATGATAATAATGCGATAAATTTTTTCATATTGTCCTCCTTTACTCTAAGCTAAGTTCCCCGTCATCTGATATATTTACATCAACACCCCACGCACTCTTAATTGCGTCCTTTGCATTGTGTGTCTGTACTGCATCAACAGTTGCCTCCAGCACAAATTGCGCACCATCATATTCATAGGTAGTAGTGATGGTTGTAAGTCCGTTATCATCAGTCTGTGATGTCTGACCCACAATGGTTGCAATATCGCCGGATATACTGATTTTGTCTGTAAAATCAGATGAAGTCTGACCCTTTTTCAAAATAGAATTATAGTAAAATACATTTCTCTCTGTAGTCTCAGCACTCTTATCCTCTGTCCAGCCATCGTTTGTAAAGTCAATCTGTATCTTTGATGGATCAAGGTTTGAAAGCTTATCACCGGTCTCCTTGTCTGCCCAGTAATGCTGCACAGTCACTCTCACATACTCATCTATCGAGCCGCTGTTTTTGACAGCAAGCTTCTCATCGTACTTTTTGTCGAGAATCAGTTTTTCATCTCCAGCATTCTTTAGCATATCTCCAAGCAGCACTCCTGTTGCCTCGCTCCAGTCATCATCCTTATGCTTATAATCACGCCAGCTCACATCATTGCCATTCTCAGTCAAAGTAACACCGATGGATTTGATGTCAATCTGAGCCAGATAATTATCACTCATATATGTAAGAGTCGCTTTTGTAGATCCAATCGTCGATGCTGCAAGCATTATCGCAGAGGATGCTACAAGTATAATTGGAAGTTTTCTCTTCATTACTCTTCGCCCTCCTCTTTATCATATTGTGCTGTCGCATCCCATTTTGCATCAGGTGCGACACACGGATTGCCCTTCTCATCATATGTGACAGGAGCACACTCCTGAACCACAACTACATTGAAGCTGGTCTTTACCTTTTCACTAACTGTGATAGCTGCAACAATCGGCTCGGTTTTGCCACCAACCGGCACTACCTGACTGTAATACCAGTAGCCATCATCTGAAAGGCTCCAGTTTGAGCCTGATGCCTGTATATCAAACTGGCTTGCTGCAATTACCTTTACCCTGACAAAACAGTCTGCTTTTCCTGTATTCTCAATCTCAATAGTTTTCTTCCAGTCCTTAAACTTCTCCTTGACATCAGTTGTAGGACCGATATCTACTGAGATACCGCCCTTTGCCGTAGCATAGGTTGTAAAATATGCCAGTGTCGGTTTAACTGAAACACCACAGACAATGAGTGTTGCAGCAAAGGCTGCACATACAAGAATACGGTGATTTCTATTAATTTTTTTACAAGACTCTGATAATTTTTTCATTAATTCTGCACCCATTCCCATCCGGTTCCGTCATACTCAAAATGGTTTACGACACCGGTACTATAAATCAATTTGTCGTTGTAATCGTTTGTGAAATCAACATCTGCGGTCTCACCGGCCACAATCTGTGTCTCTATGCTGTCTGAGGAGGTCACCTGATAACTGCCAGCGGCATATACCTCCTTTACTATCACCCTTGACCCTGCCGGAATATTGTCAATAACTACGCTCTTAGCCCCTGTACTGTCAAATCTGATTGATGCGATATCGGAAAACACCACATTACCATCCCTGTCGTAGGCCTCAACATCAAATGCAAACACCGGCTCACCGAGTGCTGTATTGTATGTCTTTAATGTCTTATTAATCTGTAAGCTTCCCATAAGCCCGGTCTGTTCAGGCTTCAGCTCGATATCGATATCATCATATATCCATGAATCTGAGCCGCTTCCTGTCATAGCAAACTCATTATTCGGAGCCGAAATCAGATACGGCACAAATGTGTATCCAAATCTTGCCGAATTAGCCGGCTTTGCATACACCAGATACAGTCCCGTCTTAACGCCTGTGACGTTTCCCCTTCCGTTTGAAACATCTATTGCCTCATCTGCTGTCAAAGAACCTTTGTCTGCAATGTCCGCAGCTGTCTTTGCCATCTTTTCCCAGTCATCTGCGGTAGTTTTACTGCTGATATCTGATATAGATTTAGCCAGCTCATCAAACTGCTTCGTTGCAGTGTATACATCGTTCTCATCTACATCTGCCACTCTGTAAAGCTCTACGGGAAAATCCACAGTATACAAATCCTCCCATGTATCAGGGATATCAACTGTTATAGAGCATTTCTTATCAATATCAATATGCGTCCTTGCAAAAATGCTTCCACATGGCAGAGAAAACAAGGCTATCGCTGCTATAGCTATACTGACAGCTCTTTTTAAACTATTGTGCATTTTTCCTCCTTCCTGATTCTATCTGAATCTATACAATATCGTTTTACTAAGTATCTTACAAATTATAATATACAAAACCAGAAACAGAATGCCAAGCACTATGGCTTCATGTAACGGCTGTACCTGCTTTACATCCTCGACAATAAGTCCCTGTGCATCATTTGCAATCCTGTGCCCCCTGATAAGAAGCCTGTGTGAATTCACACCATACGGTGTACATGTGATAAGTGTACAGTAATCCTGACCTTCCTCAATCTTTAAGTCATTAAGCTCATCAGGCAAAACAATCCTTATCTGATCAACCTCGTAGGTCAGTGTCTCGCCAAGCACATACAGCTTAAATGTGTCCCCCTCCGCCATCTGGTCAATATCCGTAAATAGCTTAGACGACGTAAGTCCCCTGTGTCCTGAAACAGCACAATGTGTGCTTGCTCCGCCAACCGGAAGCGATGTGCCCTCAATATGGCCAACACCTATCTGAAGTATTGTATTGTCTGTGCCGTGGTAAATCGGCAATGAGACATTGATGGACGGAATCTCAACATAGCCCATGACTCCTGTGCCAGATACATCAAGAAGACTTTCATACTCTGCTTTATCCTGATCTGACATTTCATAACGATCCTGCTTACTTAAAAGCTTCTCATTATATGCCTGTGCAGCTTTTCGCATCTCATCAAGCTTTTGCTCATCCGTGTTGTCTACCGCATCAACGTAGCTTGCAATGGCTCTGGACTGATGAAATGAATTCCAATAATCACTTACTGTCGGATATAGCAGTAAGGACAACCCTGCGATAAACACTACGCCAAAAAGAATAGTAGATAAACGTCTTTTCATAGTGCTCTCCTTACTGTTACATAAACTCTAAATAAAATCTATTATAGCTGCCACAGATTTATAACCTGTGGCAGCATAATATTTAAAACTAAATAGTGCCAGTCAGATATTAATTATCTAACACGCTTCTTTGTTACAAGAACAATTCCACCACCGATAACTAAGATAGCACCAATTACGTAGATTGCTACACGTCCGGCACCACCAGTTGAAGGAAGAACTGAACCCTTGTTGTTTACTACATTTGTAGATAACTCACCCTTATCAAGCTTAACACCTAAATCAATAATTGAACCAGATGCTACATCTCCTGTAAGATCTGTAAGCGTTGGATTATCACTAGACTCGTCATGCTTTGCAGAAATTGTAAATGTCTGATCCTCGATTGAGTTGTATCCGTCAGGTGTCTTTGTCTCGCGTAATACGTATGTACCATCATCTAAGCCTGTGAATCCGAATACTGTTCCCTCTGTATTAGTAGAAAGAATCTTCTTAACCTCTACAAGCTTAAGCTCCTCTTGTCCGTCAACCTTTACTTTCTTGAAAAGTGAGAACTCTGCACCTGTAAGTGGCTTATTATCTTTGTCAACCTTGTTTACAGTTAACTTGTAAGTAAATACGATAACCTTGTCTTCAGGAGTCGTACCTCTGTCTCCCTCACCACCATTGTTAGGGTTGTTAGAGAACTTAAGACTAACTTTATTTGGGTTTCCGGCTGCGCCGATTACCGCATTCTCGTTAAGCTTTGCTGTATACTCAACAACAATCTGATCTGAGTTTTTAGCGCCAAATGCTAAGATATTGTCACATGTAAATGTAAGTGTCTTAGCTGTTGCATCATAGCTAGGTGTGAAATAATCTGTAACATCCTTCTCACCTAATTTAATTACTGCATCATTGTTGTAGTCAAGTCCTTTTGAAAGAGTATCATCAAACTCGAGAGAGTATGCCTTGTAGCTTTCAATGTTGTTTGCTAATGTAGCTGTGAGCTGGAATGGAACATCATCTCCGATATCGTAATCGGCTGAATCCTGCCAATCTGTTGTCACGCCTGTTGTGTCGTTTGTATCCTTAACCTTCTTCTCTACAGAAGGAACATCTGCCTTTACATTTGCAACTACATCATCTGTAATATGAAGAATGAACTCTGTGTAAGATTCCTGACCCTGTAAAGAATTATCCTGATCTTTGATAAGGTAGTAACCTGGCTTAAGGTTGCTGATTACATTCTTTGCATCCGGATCTGTTACTGTAACTGAGCCTGATGCTGATGCTAAGTTTGCACCAATAATCTGCGCCTGCTCTTTAAGCTCTGAAGAGTTGTTACCAAAACCACCGAGTTTTTCAGCATAACTAGCAGCATCACCGCCGAGAGCAGTCTGTCCTGCTTCTGTAATGCCCTCTCCCCACTTTATGTTAGAAAGAGTTGCTTTATCTGCTGATAAATCACCAGATAAAATCTGATAAGCCTCATAAGTGTGTCCTTTGACAGCCTTGTTAAGTGTAAGACTGAATGTGTTTTGATCTGCGTTTGGTGCTGCAAATACAGTTACACTCATTGCAAGTGTAAGAATCATAGCAAGCACTAATGCAATGCTTCGTTTGATTGTTTTCATTTCGCATTCTCCTTTTTTTATAATACTTTTTGTTTTTTATAGAAAAGTGTTATTGTAGCTATCGCAATAATCACAACTCCACTTAACATATACAACCATCTGTTACCGCTTCCACCTGTTTCAGGAAGCTTATACTCATTGAGCTTATTTGTAATCTCAATAGTACCTGAGTCAACAGCCATATTCTTTCCCGGTGCCACATTGGCATCAGTTCTGTTAATCACTGTTCCATCTGTATTCTTAAATACATAAGAAACATCATAGCCTGACATACTGTTGTTCTGATTTATTCCAACCTCTGTAACATAATACTTATAGGTTTCGCCTGTTATATGACCTATATTATCTGTCTTTTTCGTAGGAAGGTCTTTGAATTTATAAGACCAGTTTCCATCTTTATCCGGTGTCACTTCTACGGTATCACCGTATTTATCATCATTTCCTGATGAATCCACCCGATGTAACTGTAAATAAATACTTCCATCTGTCTTATTTATAGGTTTGTTATTGGAATCAACCCAATTTTTTTCAACAGAAATTTCTGTTGTTGGAATAGTCTCATCACCGATATATACTATATCATAATTGTTTGCCAGACATTTTCCTGTTAAGCTGTTATTTGGAGCTGCCACAGGATATTTATCTTTATCCAGCGAACTAAAGTAGAAATATGTTTTTTCCGGTTCTTCTGGAAGAACATAGCCACTAGGAGCCTTTGTCTCAACAACATAATACTGTGTGTTATATGTCATTGAATTTTTATTAAAGACAATCTCTATCTTACCTTTATCATCGGTAACATATTTATTAACATAGACATATCCTTCTGGTGTTTTCGTAGTATCTGTACTGTTTGGATCATATTTGTAAACATCAAACTCTGCATTCGGCAATAACTTTCCGTTATTTCCCTCTTCTGTCTTATAAAGAATAAACGAATTATTCTTATATACATAAAACGAAGAATAAGATTTAGTGTACTCTAATTGAGTGTTAATATCTGTTTTACTATTATCAACACCTTCCAGTGAAACGGCATTAGATACATTAAATTTAGGTTTTGAATCATTATACTCCTGTAGCAAATCACCCTTTACACTATAAGTGTATGTCAACATTATAGCTTTTCCATCAGGGACAATAGCATTTATTGTTTTGCTTGAATACTCCCATTCATTTGATGCTTCCTGTGAATCATATGTCCATTTACAGTCAGATATCACCTCACCAGGTTTGTATGTTCCATCGTCCTGCTTGATAGCCTCTCTGAACTTAACTGTACCAGGCATCAAATCCACCTGCCAGCTTACCCTAGCATTTTCATAAGTTATTTTTTTGTACGACAAAACATCTTTTAAATTTAATGGCCTACCACCATCCAGATATGTCTTGCCCTCCGGATTTATAAGAACAGTATAATTCAACTTATGTTCATCATCATTCCAGCTTCCGTTTTTGCTTATAACTTTATCTCCTGAATCCGGAATATTTTCATTATCCTGCTTTGGTTTTGATATTATCTGTGTCTGGCTAGATTCACCAATCTTATCATTATTGTCCGATTTAGCAGAAGCTGTATTCTTGTACACAAGCTCCTTTCCTGCCTCCAGGGTTTCAGCACTATCAGCCTTACATTTGTAAACAAGGAAAATTTTAGAACCTTCTCCCCAGCCACGAACCTCTGCATCTTTTGGCTTTTCTACAGTTGTAGTTATTACCTCACGACCATTGCTTGTATCTTTTTTACATGAAGTATTAATTCCCTCAGAATAGTAATTTTTGCCATTTAAATTTTCTACTTTATAGCTCTTGCCATCCAATGTAGGGTATGTAAAACCTTGGTCTGAATTATTGTATTTTAACTTTACAGTAACATTTTGTACGCTGATGCCCTCCGGCATATTATCAGTGATTGTATATTTGGTTGCATTTTTATCCATTGTAACCATTACAATCCATGTGAGCGTTCCGTCATATCCTGAATCAGTGGTCTTTACATATGTATCTGCTGTATTGTTATTTCCATCACTCTTAACAATTGATGATTTAATATCTTTTGTCGTTTTAAAAGAGTCATTTGCATTAACATTCCAGAAATTTACGTTGTTCTTAAACTCGAGTTCGCCACCTGCTGAATAGTCTGCATATGATTTATATTTTAAAGTTACTTTATAACCATCTTTATTGCTATTAGAAGGTACAAACTTATCTTTAAACTCAAACGAAAATCTGGTAAACTTAGCATCCGTTTCGCTATTAAGAGAATAAAAATCATACTCATGATCGCCGGATTTTACTTTAAAATTATATATCGTATCGCCAAAAATGTTTTTTGCCTTATCAAATACATCTTTAACCTGCTGATAAGTCATATAATGAGCCGTATTGTCTGAAGTATTATTTGTCAGTTCATCAACAAACCAAGCCCCTGCATCCGCTCCGGTTGAAGGAATGGTAAATGTCGATTCCCAACTGAGCTCATACCTGTTATTCTCAGTCTCTTCATTATGGGCAGTCAAGTTCTTTGTAACTTTTACATCTCTATGAGTTCCCGGAACATTTACTCCGGCCCATTTGCTAAACGATATCTCTTTGTTATTGAAATTAACCTGATTATTAACAGGCTGGTCATAGCTTTGTGGTGTGACAGATGTTTCATATGTAATAACATATGTACTGTCATTTTTATTATCTATAGCCACAAAGTTAATACCGCTAATCTTGCCTTCTTTGTCCTTTTGGATTTCAGCACCTTTACAGTCGGTATCCTGTTCAGAGCTTATTTTAAAATTCTTTGCATCCTTAAGGCAGTTATCTGTCAGTACAGCCCCAACAATATCATTTCTTTCTTTATTAACAGTGATTGTCCACTTGACAGTCTGACTGTCTGAGTCGTATGCACCTGTTTTATCAAGATCATCTCTCGTGTATTTAATAACACTGCTTGATGTATCAATAACCTTTTCATTAGACTTTTTATTTATTGATTCACCGGTAACCTTGTTAGACGCCTGTGACTCATTTCCACTATCGCAAAGAGATGTGTCATAATAATACTTGTATTTTATCTGGCAGCTTTCACCGGCATTAAGCTTAGGCAGCGTTGCTGTAAGATTATATTTATGATTATTATTGTCATTATTCGAAGAAGCCGTAACATTAGCAGTATATTCACCACCAACCTGCTGTCCGTTTTTAGTTATTGTGTAAGTAAACTTTGATGTATCAACAGACATTTTGCCGGCCTCCAACACATCATTTAAAGTAATAACATCCGGTGTACCTTTTTCAGATGAAACATCAACAACATACTCAGCATATTTGCCATTGTCATCTTTCTTAAGCGTATTATCTGTTGTATTTGACTTTTTAACGGTAATATCATAATTAGCGCTGTGGTTCTTATCCCAATGGATATATTCCTTGCTTATATCTAATGTAGCATCTCCGCCTATCTTAACAACAACATCACCATTGTCCTTAACTTCACTATAGCCACTTGCGCCAAATGTCGCACCACCTTTAATTTCAGTAGTGTTGCTTTGTATGTAATCATCAGCAAATTTAATCAATACAGAAAATGTACCATCATTGTTTTTTATAAAGCGATAATTACAAAACTTATTGCCGCTTTCGTCTGTATATGAATGCCAGCCATCACAAACCGCATCAGGAATAGATATATCCTGTCCATAAGTCATATAATAATTCTTAATTATATTTCCGCTTTCATCCTTGAACTCACCCTCGCCTATGGCGAAAGACATATCAACCTTATAATTAAATGTCTTTCCATCCCATTCTACTTCAGGCTGATCACCTTCAAGCTTCACCACCGGAGGATTTTTAAGCTTCCCCAGATTGGTATATGTTTCCTTCTGTCCATCCACCTCGAACTCGTACTTGTTCTGATCTTCTGCAGATGCAGGTTGTATAAGTCTGTACGCAGTAATGCCCAGCACAATAACAGCCATTGAAATAATAAACGTAGCAAGCTGTCTACGTCTTCTCACTCTTTTAAGCCGTTCTTTGCCGAGACGTTCCATATCCTTATCCATTCTGCATCCTCCTTTCATAGAGTTATATAATTCCATTTGCTTAATATCTTAATCGTTATTTTACAGCTAACATATTACACCTTTTTGGTCACACAGCGGTCACACGGGACCATAAATCTGATTTTTCTACTTTTTTACTAAAAAAAGCTAAATATTTTTAGTCAACTTTGCCAATTTTAGACAATGGCCATATGGCAAATGTGACTCTTCCGACTACCTGTTCCTCTGAGATACAGCCTATAGCTGTATTTCTTGAGTCAAGCGATACGCTTCTGTTATCGCCCATCACAAAAATTTTCGACTCAGGAACCTGATAAGGGAGCTCTATATTGCAGTCTCCTAAAGCCTTTTCCTTCAAATACGGCTCGTCAATTGCAATATCGTTTACGTAAACCGTGCCATCCTCTGATATATTAACCCAGTCACCCGGCATCGCAATAACTCTTTTTACAAGTATCTTGTTGTTGTAATAAAAGGCTATGACATCTCCTGTTTTAAAGTCATGTCCCTTAGATGCCATAAGCACCTGCCCCTCTTGCAATGTTGGTGACATGGATGTTCCGGTCACCTGCAAAATAGGAAGCCACAGATTTGCGACCAGTATTGCTGCCGCTGCCACTACCACAAGTGTTCCTACGGTATTGAAGAGTGTTGCTGCAAATTTGTTGTTATACTTCACTCTTCTCAGTTCCTGACGCAGCTCCTTTATGCCAAGATCATCGCTATAACGGTCATAGTCGTCTGTCATGATACTGCGATAGCCCGATCTATCTTCAGTCTTCTCAGCACTTTTATTCTCAACTTCTTTATTCTCAACTCTGTTTTCTTCTGAAACCTTCCTTGATATTTCCTTTTCTATATGTACAGATATATCCTCCGGCCGGTTTCCTTTTTTAGTCTGCTGATATTCCTTCTCTATTTCAATATTTTTTTCTATATCAGGAGTTATGTCTGGCGCCGGTGTTACATATTTGACCGGAATTATTTCCGCTATTTCCTGTGATATATTTTCATCAACATTTTGGGTCTGCTTATGTACCTGCGTTACTTTTTCAGATGACTTAACAGATGTTTCCATCATCTGTGCCAAAAGTAAATCAAGCTTATCCTCATTGGTAAGTGGTTTCTGTTCGACATCCTTCAGCTCCTCGTCTTTGCTTAAATCCACTACATCAATATTATTTTTGCTTTCTGCAACAGCTGCAATATTGTTATGATTAATCTCTGCAACTACCTTTTTATTGTATTCAGCATCTGTGCAGCTTTTTGTCGAATTTGTGAGGTTAGCTGATTTATTCTGCTTAATTTTCTTCTGTTCTCTTTTTTTTCTTAGCTCAATGTACTTTACGGCAACTCTTGCCAGAGCATATATTGCCTTTTTATATATTTTTTCTATCATTCTTTTGTCCAATAATCCATTTCATAACCACAAAATATTGCTTCTATATTATTTTCTTGTCAGATTATTTGAAGCCATGGATATTACGGCGGCAAATTTCTGGATTTCCTCTGTTGCTGACGTGAGTTTATTAATTGCAGCATTGATATCACCAGATGTCTTTACCTCACGCTCAAGTGTCTGAATATGTTTTTTTGTCTCGTCAAGCTCTTTTCTTAAGTGTTCAACCTCTTTACTTCTGTCTAAAAGCATCTCTAGCAGCTCACTTCTGCTCAGCTTCTTTAATTCTTTTGCTTCCATATTCATAATCTCCATATATCAGAACAACCAAAGAATAGCTTACTATATCTTTGGTTGTCATTTGTCATCTATATTATATCATAAAATTTGATTTCTGATATGTTTTTATATTAATTTTTGTGACCTAATTCCTAATTTTGTATGATTTCACAAAATACACTTTCAAAAAAAGTTGTAATTGCTTTTTTTTAGCCTCATTTAACAAAAAATATCGTTAGTTTGTACAAAACTAGAATTCAAATTTCTTTGCAAAATAAGCATCAAGCTCATCAATTGCGATACGCTCCTGCTCCATTGTGTCACGGTCACGTACTGTCACGCAATGGTCTTCCTCTGAGTCGAAATCATATGTCACGCAGAATGGTGTTCCGATTTCATCCTGACGGCGATATCTCTTTCCGATTGTTCCTCTGTCATCATACTCACAGTTGTATGTCTTTGAAAGCTGTGCAAATACCTTTTCAGCACTCTCATTGAGCTTCTTTGACAGTGGAAGCACTCCAATCTTTACAGGTGCAAGTGCAGGATGGAAATGGAATACTGTTCTTACATCCGGCTTCTCCGGTGTACCGATATCCTCCTCATCATAAGCTGCGCAAAGGAAGGCAAGTACTACACGGTCTGCACCGAGTGATGGCTCGATAACGTATGGCAGATATTTCTCATTCTTCTGATCATCAAAGTATGTAAGGTCCTGTCCTGAAACTTCCTGATGACGTCCGAGATCATAATCTGTACGATCCGCAATGCCCCAAAGCTCGCCCCATCCGAATGGGAATAAGAACTCGATATCTGTAGTTCCCTTTGAATAGAAGGCTAACTCAGCAGGATCATGATCACGCAGTCTCATCTCATCCTCCTTGATTCCAAGAGAAATGAGCCAGTCACGGCAGAAGCCTCTCCAGTACTTAAACCACTCAAGATCTGTTCCAGGCTCGCAGAAGAACTCAAGCTCCATCTGCTCGAACTCACGTGTTCTGAAGGTGAAGTTACCAGGTGTAATCTCGTTACGGAATGACTTACCAACCTGTCCGATACCGAACGGAATCTTTTTACGGGATGTACGCTGTACATTTTTAAAGTTTACAAAGATACCCTGTGCAGTCTCCGGACGAAGATATACTGTATTCTTAGCATCCTCTGTAACACCCTGGAAGGTCTTGAACATGAGGTTGAACTGTCTGATATCTGTGAAATTATGCTTGCCGCATGATGGACATGGAACATTGTGCTCCTTGATGAAATCTACCATCTGCTCGTTTGTCCAGCCATCAACTGATGTCTCAAGCTCAATACCATTGTCCTGCGCAAAATCCTCGATGATTTTGTCGGCTCTGAATCGCTCATGGCACTCCTTACAATCCATAAGCGGATCTGAGAAGCCTCCGAGATGTCCTGATGCAACCCATGTCTGAGGATTCATGAGGATGGCACAGTCCACACCTACATTATAAGGATTCTCCTGGATAAATTTCTTCCACCATGCTCTTTTTACATTGTTTTTAAGCTCTACGCCCAGGTTTCCATAATCCCATGTATTTGCAAGACCTCCGTAAATTTCTGAGCCCGGATATACAAATCCTCTTGCTTTTGCTACCTGTACGATTTTGTCCATGGTCTTTTCCATAATTCTTGTTTCCTCTCTATCTTACTTATGATTTATTTGTATTCGTAACTGTTCAGTACCTTCACAGCTACAAGCTGCAGGCGCATTAGAATCAGCTGTACTGAATAGTTACTTGTATTCTTAATTATAATTAAATAACAATTCACGCCTTAATCTACTTATATATAACATATGTGATATATGACACCGGCGCCGAATTGTCCTCCTCACTGTCAAAGTCAAATGTGACCTCGTTGTCTTGCTTGACCGAATTTAATATATCATCATCACTGACACTATCATCCGCTCCGTTTTCCGTTCCTTCCGTCGCATCGGCTTTTACCGCTTCTGTGCTCTCTGTGACACTCTCTGTCCCTGTGGTGTGTGATGCAAGCAGGCTGTACTTGTCACCAATCGCAACTGTTTTGTCATCTACAAGCTTTACTTTGTCGACAGATGCATATAATATTTTTCCTTTCACGTGCAAATTTGAGCTGCCTTCGTAAACAACGACCTTGTAGCCGTTTTCATCCATAAACTCAGATGACTCACATTTCTTTGCCTTGCCATCATCTATCGCTGCAAAATCGGTCTTGAAATCATATCCGGCTGCCAAAGCCTCCGCAATCGTCCCTGAAAAAAGCCTTGTCCCATTGAAATCAGAGTATTCATCGGTTGACGCATAGCTCATGGTAAGAGATGCCTTCTTTTTCTCGACAGTCAGCTTTTTGAGCTTGACCGAACCGTCATTCTTCTTATTGTAATCGTCTATTGACTTGTCCACATAGCTTTGTAAGTCATCCTGCCTGTATGCAGCTGTATCAAAGTCCTCGACATCTGTAGATACCACACTGCCGTTTTTTGCAACAAACACCGTGCTGTCCTTGGTATAATAATCTGTACCGCACCCGGCAAGCAAACCGCATGTCGCAATAACAGGCAACAGCATTGATAGCTTTTTATTCATAGCTGCCTCCTAAAATATAATCTATGATATTATACCCTTTTGTATATATGATTTCAAGTATCATATTTTAAAGGGGCAACGACATGCATAGTATCTATTAATTATTTCATGATTTAATTTCATGCTTTAATTTATCACAGAAAAGCTGCTGATTTAAAATCATGATGCACATAGATTGAAAGATATTCCTTCATTATGCTTCTCAGCTCCTCAAGCACATCGTCTGACACTGCAAATGTGTACAGCTTCGTGATATCAGCTGAAACAATATACTGCATGGTATAGAGTGTATCGCTTAGTATATGCCTGCCCTGCACCTGCGTGCCACAGTTGTCACAAAACACCCCTCCGCACCTTGCCGAAAAGACATTAAGTCCTTCCCTTGAATGACAGTGTATACACGAAAACAGCGATGGACCCTCGCCATTTATCGTAATAGCCTTAAGCTCAAAAACAGCCCTGACCAGCTCATTTTTATATGCCGGTGATTCAAGAGCCCTGAGTGATTGATAAAGGAGCTTTAACATATCCTTCTCGTCATTGTTCTCCTGACAAAAGTATCCGCAGAACTCCAGAAAGTAAAACCCGGTGTATACTGCTTCCAAATCCTGTGTCAGCTCCCTGAAATAGTTGCTGATTGTGACCTTTGAAAGAGAATATGCGCTTTTACCCTCAAACAGCTCAAACTCACCGAACGAAAATGGATTGCTTCCTGCCATAAGCTGGCTGTTTGGACGTCTTGCGCCCCTTGCAAAGGCTGTGATTTTTCCTCGTTCCTTTGTGAGAATCGTTATTCTTTTGTCAAAATCCCCTACCGGCATGGCTGAAAGCACCATACCGGTCAACACTACACTCTGTGACATCTTAATCTTACTTTCAAAATACTATTCTTCCTCTTTGTATCCAAAGTTCTTGATGAGGAAGTCGCTGTCTCTCCAATCCTTCTTTACCTTGACCCACAGCTTCAGATTCACCTTACAGTCAAGCAGTCTTTCCATCTCATAGCGCGCATTGGTACCGATTTTTTTGAGCATGCTGCCCTGCTTTCCTATAATGATTCCCTTATGGGAGTCTCGCTCGCAAACAATTGTGGCATCCATATCTATAATAGGACCACTCTTTGTCTTTCTTGTCTTCATGCGGTCAATTCCTACTGCAATGCCATGCGGCACCTCGTCATTCAGAGCATGGAGCGCTTTTTCCCTGATAATCTCAGCACAGATTGCACGCTCCGGCTGATCTGTGATGGTGTCCTCATCATAGAACTGTGGGCCATAAGGCAAATACTTAAATATAGAATTAATAACATCATCCGTATTCTGCCCTCTTAAGGCTGACGTAGGAATAATCTCTGCAAAGTCGTATACCTTGCGGTAGGTGTCTATATACTCAAGCACCTTTTCCTTTTCCACTGTATCCACCTTGTTGATAATCAATATAACAGGTGTATTAACCTTTTTAAGCTGCTCTATAATATGCTGCTCTCCCGCCCCGATAAAGTTGGTCGGTTCCACAAGCCACAGCACAACATCCACCTCATTCAATGTCTTTTCCGCCACATTGACCATATACTCGCCCAGCTTATTTTTGGCCTTGTGTATGCCCGGAGTATCAAGGAACACTATCTGTCCCTTTTCCATATCCGTGTATACTGTCTGGATGCGGTTTCTTGTGGTCTGAGGCTTGTTTGATGTGATGGCAATTTTCTGACCGATAAGCCTGTTCATCAGTGTTGACTTGCCCACGTTTGGTCTACCGATTATTGTAACAAAACCCGATTTGAAATTCTGTATCATTTTTCCTCCTATGTGAATCTGTATTTATATAAGCTTTTCAACATTCTCAAAGAGCCCTGCCGACTCTTTAATCATATTTTCATTGCCGATGACACATATACTGTCCTTCTTAAGCACTGCCTCTACAAGGTCTGCAAGCCTTCTGATATCCTCCGGCTGTGCATTTAGTATCTCATTTCTCTCCTTTTGAATCTGCTCGTAGGTAATACCCTCGAGATATGCCGACAGTGATCTGCTTCCCTTTGCTTCCGGATTCATAGGCGTATCAAGTGCACTGAAGGTACCGATAATATACTTGGTCATATCCCTCTCGTCAGGTGAAAAGCTCTTTATATACTCAGGTATCCTGTCATAGACATCAAGTGTGTCTGAAAGGTTAGGGTCTCTGTATGAGACAAAATAGCTTTCTCCGCTTCTGAGGAATGTATTCATGCAGCCGTAAGCACCGCCCTTTACCCTGACATTTATCCAGAGATAATCATAGCTTAAGATGATACGCAGCAGTCTCAGTGCTCCGGTGTATTCATAGCCCTCACAGATGAAATCACCTGTTTTTGCCACATACTGTATCTGTGATGCATCGATAAATGCTTCCTTTGCTGTGTTAAAATGAACCTCAGCCTGATTGCCTACAGCACTCATTTTATCAAATCCAGCTATAACTTTTTCCAACGAAGGCTTTGCATTGCCGTATGCCTCGTTATTTCCGGTAAAGCTGATAAGCATTCTGTTTCTTGCAAACAGCTTTTTGGCTATTGCAGCAAGCTTATCTGACACACTCTTTGGTGACTCTGAAAGCTCCTTTTCTATGCGGCATATAGAGCGATAAAAAGCAATTCCTTTTAGCTCGTCCTGATAAAGCGCGTAGCGCGAGAAGCTCGACATACTTCGCATAGCTGCAACCAAATGACCGGAACTGCTAAGGTTAGCCTGAAGCCTTGCCTTAATCTGCGCTACAAGCTCACCCAGTCTTTTTGTATCTGTAAAATCCGATGTAAGAAGCATCTGCTCCATAAGCTCAAGTGCCTTGTCAAGATTTTTCTCCAATACCTTAAGCTTCACCTCAAACTTAAACACGAAATTATTTCTATCCTTAATATCCGGGTGACTTGCAGTACCTGTGCTGATTCCGCCGGTATATATGTTGGTAGCATTGGCTAAATCGGTATAGCTGTACTTTTCGGTGCTCACCAACCCGAGTGCGTTTGTGAAGAAGCCAAGATAGCCAAGCTCACTCTGGGCAAAATCACCTGCATCAAATAAAAATGATATATAATCAATGCCGTTTGACTCTATGTCATGACGCACAACCTTTACATCCAAAAGCTCATCCTCAATGTTTGAAAAAGGCATAGCATTCTTTTTCATATCCGCTCTTGTAAGCATCGGAAGCTTGCGCAGATCCTCGTCTGACGAAGGCTCCTCCTGGTATTTCTTTAAATGCTCTGTATCCTCAATCAGCTTTTTAATCTCTTCATCTGAAAGAGATGCCTTGTAATCGGAAAGCTCCTTTGCCAAAGCCTCCTCCCTCTCATTGCCAAGTCCACGCTTCGGCTTTACTGTGACAGATGAACCATGGGTATTGTCAAGCAGATACTCCTGTATAAGCTTTTCAAAATAATCCGTATCTACAGCCTTTCGAAGCTTTGCAAAGGTACCAAGACACTCCAGATGTATAAAAGGCTTCATATCATCAAACAGCCAGCTGTCTAAGCAGTTTAATCCAAAAAGAAGTCCCTTAGGAAACTGTCCAAAGTCAGCCTCCCTGAATTTGAACTCGCTGCTGTTGATTCCCGCAAGCAATGCTTCTTTATTAATTCCTGTTTTAACAACTTCTTTAAGAGTGTTTTCTATAATACTTTCAAACTCATCTGCCTGAGATGCATTGGCATTCTTTGCCACAAACGAGAATACCGGCTGCAGAATGCCCGCATCATATGAGCCATACACATCATCACCGATTCCCGCATCTATCAATGCCTGCTTCACAGGTGCTCCCGGTGAGCTGACAAGTGCATAGTCAAGCACATCAAATGCCTGATAGAGCATCTCATCAAGCGTATCCCCTACCACACGGTTATAAGATAGATAAGTCTTATTCTCCTGTGAATCATCCATGGTAATTGAATACTGCGCCTCAACATTCTTTATTTCATCAAATGCAGGTTGTTTATTAATTTCTGAATTAACTTTTTTATAATCATACAGGCTCAGATATTCCTTATCCAGCCACTCAAGTCTCTCGACAACATCCATATCACCATACAGATAAATGTATGAATTGGATGGATGATAATACTTGTGATAGAAGTCCAGATATGCTTCATACGTAAGCTTAGGAATATACTCCGGATTGCCGCCTGAATCCTTGCTGTAGGTATTGTCAGGGAAAAGCGAGCGGTAAATCTGGCTTGAAAGCACCTCGTCAGGCGATGAGTATGCTCCCTTCATCTCATTGTACACCACTCCGTTTATCTTAAGCTCATCATCCTTGCCTGTAAGCTCGTAGTGCCAGCCCTCCTGCTTGAAAATCTCCTCGTACTTTGTGATATTCGGATTAAACACTGCATCCAGATACACATCCATGAGATTCTTAAAATCCTGATCATTGCAGCTGGCGACAGGATAAACTGTCTTGTCAGGGTATGTCATGGCATTTAAAAATGTATTGAGCGAGCCCTTTGCCAGCTCGATGAAGGGATCCTTTACAGGGAACTTCTTTGAACCGCAGAGTGTGGTATGCTCAATAATATGCGGTACACCCGTCTCATCCTCCGGCGGAGTCCTGAAGCCTATATAAAAGACCTTGTTATCATCATTATTTGATAAAATGGCAATCCTTGCACCACTTTTTTTGTGTCTCAGAATGAATCCGTCCGACTGGACATCCTCCACTCTGTGCTCATCTAAAATCTCGTATTCAGCCAAATCGTGAATTGTCATCAATTATTCCTCCTAAAATGCGATGATGATAGTATACCACATTTTTACATATTATAGTTAAATTATAAGTATATTTACCGCAAAAAATCTGTTAAAGTAATATTCTGCAACATCCGGCTTTAAAAGTCAGAGTCTATGCTCCTCTTCTGAATATTAACATCCATCTGTGGAAACGGAATTTCGATGTTATTTTTATCAAATGCTGTTTTAATTTCTTCTGTAAGCTGCCATTTTGTGTTCCAGTAATCCTCGTTCTTCACCCAGATTCTCGCACCGAGCTCTATTGCCGAATCCTGCAGCTCACTCACAAACACATTGCTCGGCTCATCGCGAAGCATCGTATCTGCTGATGTGACAACAGATTCCAGCACACTCTTTGCAAATGCTAAATCTGTGCTGTAGGATACTGTTACTCTCAAATCAAGCATCCTCTTATCCATCATAGATACATTTGTGATACAAGAATCAGCGAGCTTTCCGTTTGGTATCATAACCATCTTGTTATCTATTGTCAAAAGCCTTGTATAAAACAGATTTATATCCTTTACAGTGCCCTCTGTACCACTTGAACCGTCAACTATGTAATCGCCCACGCTAAACGGCTTCATCAAAAGAATAAGCACGCCTCCTGCGAAATTCGACAGACTGCCCTGCAATGCCATACCTACAGTAAGTCCGGCAGAGCCAAGAACCGCTATAACAGAGCCGGTCGCCACTCCAAAGCCCGAAAGCAGCGCCATGACAAGAATAAAATACAAAAAGTATTTAATAACATTTGCTAGAAATGATGCCACTGCAGCGTCCATTCTGCTTTTATCAAATCCTTTTTTAATTATTTTCACAATTGATTTAATCACTTTAATACCAATAAGCAGTATCACAATCGCAACAACAAGCTGCACGAGAAAGCTGATAAGCGATGGCATATATTTCTCCAGATACGTCTTTACAATGCCCGGGTTTTCAATAACCTGCTGTACCTCGGTGTTTGCAACCGGCACTGATACTTCACCAAGAATTTGTCTGATCATATAATCTCCTATATATTTCTTATATTTCTATTTCTTATATATCTATTTCTTATATATCTTATAGCTCTTATATATTTTCTATATATTTCCTTATAACCCACTAAATCCCCCATATAAAATATGGGGGATCAGTATTTAAATCAAATATTAATTCACTATTTAATAACTCTCACTCTGAGCACTCCGTCAATGGCAGAAAGCTTCTCAACGGTAGAAGCATCAATAGCTGAATCAAGATCAAGAAGTGAATATGCATAGTCACCCTTGCCCTTGTTTGTCAGATCAGATACATTGATATCAGCCTCTGCAAGAGCAGTTGTAATCTGTCCAATCATACCCTTAACATTCTTGTGAAGGATTCCGACTCTGCCTGAAGCTGTGCATGCACCCATGCTACAATCAGGGAAGTTGACTGAGTGAACGATATTACCATTCTCTAAGTAATCTCTCAGCTCCTTGACAGCCATAACTGCACAATTGTCCTCTGACTCTGCTGTAGATGCTCCAAGATGAGGTGTTACGATGCAGCCCTTTGCTCCAACAGTTGTGTTGTTAGGGAAATCTGAAACGTACTTCTTAACCTTTCCCTTGGCAAGTGCATCTACCATAGCCTCTTCGTCAACAAGAAGATCTCTGGCAAAGTTTAATACGATAGCGGTTGGCTTCATCATTGCAATAGCATCAGCGTTTACCATCTTCTTTGTTGAATCAAGAAGAGGTACATGGATTGTGATGAAATCACAGTTCTTGTAGATGTCCTCAACATTGCTGATATGCTTAACGCTTCTTGAAAGGTTCCATGCAGCATTTACTGAGATGTATGGATCATATCCGTAAACATCCATGCCCATATGTACTGCAGCATTTGCAACAAGTACACCGATGGCTCCAAGTCCGATAACACCGAGCTTCTTGCCTGAAATCTCTGTTCCTGCAAAGTTCTTTTTCTGCTTCTCGGCTGTCTTCGCAATATTCTCATCGTTCTGGTTTGCAAGACACCAGTCGATACCTCCAACGATATCTCTTGATGCATAAAGCATTCCGGCAAACACAAGCTCCTTAACACCGTTTGCATTGGCTCCCGGTGTGTTGAATACAACGATTCCCTGCTCGGCACACTTGTCAAGCGGAATATTGTTTACTCCTGCTCCAGCTCTTGCCACAGCAAGCACCTTGTCACCAAGCTCCATGTCATGCATAGCGGCACTTCTTACAAGTGCTGCATCTGCATCCTTAATATCATCAACCTTTTTATAATCGTCAGAGAACAGGTCAAGGCCTACTCCTGCGATTGGGTTTAAGCATGTGTAATTAAACATTATGCATTCTCCTCCTCAAACTTCTTCATAAACTCTACAAGCTTCTCAACGCCCTCTTTTGGCATAGCATTGTAGATAGATGCTCTCATTCCGCCAACTGTACGGTGTCCCTTAAGGTTTACAAATCCGGCTGCAGTTGCCTCCTTTACAAACTTGGCATCAAGCTCTGCATCTCCTGTTACAAACGGAACATTCATGAGTGATCTGTCCTCTTTTCTTACTGTTCCCTTAAAGAGCTTGCTCTGATCAAGGAAATCGTAGAGAATCTTGGCCTTCTCCTCATTTCTCTCCTTCATAACTGAAAGACCGCCCATCTTCTTGAGCCATTTGAATACCTTGCCACAGATATATATGCCGTAGCATGGTGGTGTATTGTAAAGAGAATCATTATCGGCCTGAGTCTTCCACTTGAGCATGGTTGGTGTGCCCGGTAGACAATCATCTGTGATAAGGTCCTCTCTGATAATTGCTATAACTACTCCGGCAGGTCCTACATTCTTCTGTACTCCGCCATAGATAACAGCATATTTTGATACATCTACAGGCTCTGATAAGAAGCATGAAGATACATCAGCTACAAGGTTCTTTCCCTTTGTGTTTGGAAGCTTCTTGTACTTTGTTCCGTAGATAGTATTGTTCTCGCAAATATATACATAATCCATATCATCTGTGATTGGTAAATCTGAACAGTCAGGTATGTATGAGAAGGTCTCATCTGCAGACGAAGCAAGCTCTACGGCGTCTCCGTAAATCTTAGCCTCGGCAAACGCCTTTTTAGCCCACTGACCTGTGATAATGTATCCTGCTTTTTTATTTTTCATAAGGTTCATCGGTACCTCAGCGAAGAACTGTGAAGCACCACCCTGAAGGAAAAGTACCTTGTAATTGTCAGGTATATTCATAAGCTCGCGGAGATCCTTCTCGGCATCCTTGATGATGTCATCAAACCATTTAGATCTGTGGCTCATCTCCATAACCGACATTCCGCTTCCCTTATAATCCATCATCTCTGCTGCTGCTTCCTGCAATACCTCCTCAGGTAAAACTGCAGGTCCTGCTGAAAAATTGTAAACTCTACTCACTCTAATTTCCTCCTTGTGTCGCATTGTAGTCCTCTTCATCGAAAGACTCGTTGATAGGCTTGCCCGGTGCAACCATAGGCCATACCTTGTCATCTGAATCAATGATACAATCGATAACAAACGGTGTCTTGCTCTTTAAGGCATCTGCAAATGCTTTTTCAAATTCTTCCTGGGTCTTAACACGTCGTGCGGTGGCTCCCATTGCTTCTGAAAGCTTTACATAATCCACCCCATCATCAAGTACGGTTGCCGAGTAATGCTTCTCGTAAAAAAGAGTCTGCCACTGGCGTACCATTCCAAGTACATGGTTGTTTATTATAACCTCGATAAGAGGAAGCTTTTCTCTTGAAGCTGTTGCAAGCTCGTTCATGTTCATTCTGAAGCATCCGTCACCTGCAATGTTGACTACAGTCCTGTCAGGATTAGCTGTCTGGGCACCGATTGCAGCACCGAGACCGTATCCCATGGTACCAAGACCTCCTGATGTAAGAAGAGTTCTCGGCTTGCTGTATTTGTAATACTGGGCTGCCCACATCTGATGCTGACCGACCTCAGTAACCATTATAGCATTTCCTTTTGTCATTTCATAGATTTTTTCAATAACAAATGGTCCGCTAAGTCCCTCTTTGTGATATGTAAGAGGAAAAGTCTTTGCATATGCAAGCACATGCTCAACCCATGAATTGTGGTCAAGCTGTGTGAGCTTTTTGTTGATGCGTGTAAGTATTTCCTTCACATCGCCTATAACACTCGATGTAACACGGATATTTTTATTAATCTCTGCTGCGTCTACATCAAACTGTAATATCTTGGCCTGGTCTGCAAACTTTTTAGGATTGCCAAGCACTCTGTCCGAAAAACGTGTACCAACCGCAATTAAAAGGTCGCACTCTGAAACTCCAAGGTTTGAGGTCTTTGTGCCATGCATGCCAAGCATGCCTGTGTAGTTATCACTTGTGCCGTCATATGCACCCTTGCCCATCAGTGTATCGCAAACCGGTGCATTCACCTTGTCTACAAACTCCTTAAGCTCTTTGCTTGCTCCTGAGAGAACCACTCCGCCTCCAACAAATATATATGGCTTTTTGGATGCTTTTATGAGTTCAATTGCATTATCAATGTCACTGTCTGTAATTGTTTCTGTCACACGCTCAGGAAGCTTGATTTCCTGCCTGGTGTACTCTACCAGCTCTGCCGTAACATTCTTTGGAATATCCACAAGTACAGGACCCGGTCTGCCTTTTCTTGCTATATCGAAGGCTCTGCGTATTGTATCTGCAAGCTTCTCTACATCCTTTACAATAAAGCTGTATTTGGTTACAGGCGTTGTAATTCCGGCAATATCTATCTCCTGAAAGCTGTCCTTTCCAAGTAACGAGACTCCGACATTACATGTGATTGCGACGATTGGAATCGAATCCATGTATGCTGTCGAAATTCCTGTGACCAGATTTGTCGCACCCGGTCCGCTTGTAGCCAGACAGACGCCAACCTTTCCGGTGCTTCTCGCATAGCCGTCGGCCGCATGGCTTGCTCCCTGCTCATGTGAGGTCAGCACATGCTTAATCTCCGGATGCTTGTAGAGCTCGTCATAGACATTAAGGATGGCTCCTCCCGGATAACCGAATACTGTGTCAACACCCTGTTCTTTTAAGCATTCTATAATAACCTGTGATCCTGTTAACTGCATCTTGTATTCCTCTTTTTCTTATACGAATCCTTTACGATAATAGGTAAAAACTTATTCGTACTGAATTTTCTAACAAAATATATACTACGCGTTCTGCTCGCCCGGAAGTGCAAGGATGGCTCCTCTGTTTCCTGATGTAACAAGCGCTGCATATCTCTTCAAATAGCCTGTTGTAACCTTCGGCTCCCTTGGCTGCCACTTTGCCTTACGCTCAGCAAGTACCTCGTCTGACACATCGAGCTCAAGCTTCATGTTTGGAATATCAATCTTTATGATATCTCCCTCTTCAACCAGGGCAATCGGTCCGCCTACTGCGGCCTCAGGTGAAACATGACCTATTGAAGCTCCTCTTGAAGCTCCTGAAAAACGTCCGTCTGTGATGAGTGCTACAGAGCTTCCAAGTCCCATTCCGGCAATAGCGGATGTAGGGTTAAGCATCTCTCTCATTCCAGGGCCGCCCTTTGGTCCCTCGTATCTGATGACAACTACATCACCCTCTACGATCTTGCCGCCCTTTATTGCTGCAATTGCATCTTCCTCGCAGTCAAATACTCTTGCAGGGCCCTCATGAACCATCATCTCATCAACAACTGCTGAACGCTTTACTACAGAGCCGTCCGGAGCCAGATTTCCTTTAAGCACTGCAAGTCCTCCGGTCTTTGAATATGGATTGTCTACCGGTCTGATGACCTCAGGGTCCCTATTGACTGCATTCTTTATATTCTCACCAACTGTCTTTCCTGTAACGGTCATACAGTCTGTATTTAAAAGTCCGATATCAGCAAGCTCTTTCATGACAGCCCACACACCGCCGGCCTCGTTTAAGTCCTCCATATATGTAGGGCCTGCCGGGGCAAGATGGCAGAGATTTGGTGTCCTCTCACTGATTGGATTTGCAAAGCTGATATCAAAATCAAAGCCTATCTCATGAGCGATAGCCGGAAGATGAAGCATAGAGTTTGTAGAGCAGCCGAGTGCCATATCAACTGTGAGTGCATTCATTATTGCATCCTTTGTGATGATATCTCTCGCTTTGATGCCCTTGTTGTACATATCCATAACAGCCATTCCGGCATGCTTTGCAAGACGTATACGCTCTGAATATACAGCAGGGATTGTTCCGTTTCCGCGAAGTCCCATACCGAGTGCCTCTGTAAGACAGTTCATAGAGTTGGCTGTGTACATTCCCGAGCATGAACCACAGGTAGGACATACCTTGTTCTCATACTCACATACATCATCCTCAGTCATAGTACCAGCAGCGTATGAGCCGACAGCCTCAAACATCGATGAAAGACTTCTCTTTCTGCCCTTTACGTGACCTGCGAGCATTGGTCCGCCTGATACAAATACTGTAGGCAGATTAAGACGTGCAGCCGCCATCAGAAGTCCCGGCACGTTCTTGTCACAGTTTGGAACCATTACAAGTGCATCAAACTGATGAGCGATTGCCATACACTCTGTAGAATCAGCAATCAGATCTCTTGTGACAAGGGAATATTTCATACCCACATGTCCCATTGCAATACCATCGCAGACTGCAATTGCAGGAAATACTACAGGCACTCCTCCTGCCTCTGCAACTCCAAGCTTTACAGCCTCAACGATTTTGTCTATATTCATATGGCCCGGAACAATCTCATTGAATGAGCTTACAATTCCGACCATAGGCTTTTTCATTTCCTCCGGTGTAAAACCAAGAGCATTAAATAAACTTCTTGCCGGTGCCTGCTGCATTCCGGCTCTTGCGTTATCACTTATCATATTTTATCTCCTTATTTATCTCCGACTATTTCTTTGAGTACTTCATCATTACTACTGTATACACAACAATCTGCCTATCTATAACCTGTTAGCTGTCTATTATAAGTCATGCAGCTACACACGTTCTGCGATGAGATCCCCCATCTGTGCTGTACCTACCTGTGTGATACCCTCTGTAGTCTCACCCGGCTGTGGCATGATGTCGATTGTCCTGTAGCCCTCCTTAAGCACCTGCTTTACAGCATCCTCGATTGCCTGTGCTTCCTTGTCCAGATCAAATGAATAGCGAAGCATCATAGCTGCTGAAAGGATTGTTGCGATAGGGTTTGCAATGCCCTTTCCTGCGATATCAGGAGCAGATCCGCCACTCGGCTCATAAAGTCCGAACTTTGTATCGTTAAGGCTTGCTGATGAAAGCATACCGATTGAGCCTGTCACCATACTTGCTTCATCTGATAAAATATCGCCAAACATATTCTCTGTGAGGATAACATCAAACTGCTTAGGATCCTTCACAAGCTGCATTGCACAGTTATCAACAAGCATATGCTCGTATGTAACCTCCGGATAATCCTTAGCGACCTCCTCGACGATCTTTCTCCATAATCTTGAAGAATCAAGCACATTTGCCTTGTCTACGGATGTGACCTTTTTCCTTCTCTTCATGGCTATATCAAAGCCTCGCTTTGCGATTCTTCTGATTTCATTCTCATTGTATGTCAGTGTATCTGTGGCCGTAACAACTCCATCCACCTCTTTTGTCTCTCTGGCTCCGAAGTAAAGACCTCCTGTAAGCTCACGCATAATCATCATATCAAAGCCGTCTCCGATGATATCGCTACGGAGCGGACATGCTGCAGCAAGCTCCTTGTACAGGTATGCCGGTCTAAGATTTGCAAACAGATTGAGCGACTTTCTAAGCTTTAAAAGTCCTGCCTCCGGACGAAGCTCAGGGGCCAGCTTGTACCATGGTGATGTGGCTGTGTTGCCACCGATAGAACCCATCAGCACCGCATCTGAATCAAGCGCAGTCGCAATAGCCTCATCTGTAAGAGGAACACCTGTAGCATCAATTGAGCAGCCACCCATAAGAATGTCTGTGTAGTTGAAGCTGTGTCCATACTTGTCTGCTATTTTGTCCAATACCTTTTTTGCCTCAGTGACTATCTCCGGTCCGATTCCGTCTCCGGAAATTACACCAACTTTATATTCCATAATTTCTTACCTCTTTTACATAAAAATACATATTCTTATATTAAAGCATTAAAGTAGTTATTTCAATATGCCGGGATATTTTACTTTTTCATGCAATTTATAACTGCAGCTTATAATAACTGCATACTATAATAACAGTTTTTTATTATTATTGCAAGAGATGCGGATAATAAGAAAACCGCCACTTATGTGACGGCTTTACAAATCTGCATTATTTAGCTGAATCCTCTGCTTTCTCAAGGTCAGCGATAGCTGCCTTCTGCATTGGAATACGACAGTTCTTGTTGTTACCAAACTCAACGATTACAGTATCGTCCTCGATATCGATAACTGTACCGTAAAATCCACTTGTTGTAAGAACTGTGTCTCCTGTTGCAACCTCATTAAGCATAAGCTCCTTTTTCTTCTGCTCCTTCTTCTGTGGACGGATCATAAGAAAATACATAACTGCGAAAAGTACTACTAACCAGACAACCATTCCAATTGTTCCTGCTGCCTGACCGTTTGCTAAAATTGATGTCATCAATTGTTCCTCCTAAATATTCTATAATTGATGTGTTCTAAGCACTATTACCATAATACACGTTAAACGTGCTAACGGCAAGGATTTTTTATCATTTTCGAGATTTTTTATATTTATCTGCTAGCTCTGCTCTCCCTGTGTCATTCCATAGAGCTTTTCAGCCTTGTATGAGGCAAAACGGCCTGCATCAAGTGAATCCCTTATCTCCTCCATCATGTTGTTGTAGAAATACAAATTATGGAGCACGCACAGTCTCATTCCGAGCATCTCCTTTGCCTTTAAAAGATGCCTGATATATGCACGCGAATATGTGCGGCAGGCAGGACAATTACAGCCCTCCTCAATAGGGCGCATATCCTTCTGATACTTCTGGTTGAACAGATTAAGCTTGCCGTGATTCGTGTATACATGTCCGTGACGGCCGTTTCTGCTTGGGTATACACAGTCAAAGAAGTCGATTCCTCTCTCTACACCCTCAAGTATATTGGCAGGAGTTCCTACTCCCATCAGGTATGTAGGTTTATTAACAGGCAGATGAGGCACTGTTTCATCAAGAATATGGTACATCTCCTCATGGCTCTCTCCTACCGCCAGTCCGCCGACAGCATATCCGTCCAGCTCAAGCTCAGAAATGCGCTTTGCATGGTCAATTCTTATATCATCATAAATAGCTCCCTGATTGATGCCGAATAAAAGCTGCTCCTTGTTGATAGTATCCGGTAAGCTGTTTAAGCGTGCCATCTCCTTTTTGCACCTCTCAAGCCAGCGCGCGGTCCTGTTTACAGAGTTTGTCACATACTGTCTGTCTGCAACGCTAGATGGGCACTCGTCAAATGCCATAGCTATCGTAGAGCCGAGGTTTGACTGTATCTGCATGCTCTCCTCAGGTCCCATAAAAATCTTGGCACCGTCAATATGTGAGTTGAAGTACACACCCTCCTCCTTTATTTTGCGAAGACCTGCCAGTGAAAACACCTGGAATCCGCCGGAATCTGTAAGGATTGGTCTGTCCCACACCATGAATTTGTGCAGTCCTCCAAGCTCTTTAATGATTTTGTCTCCGGTTCTTACATGCAGGTGATATGTATTTGACAGCTCAACCTGACACTTTATCTCCTTTAAATCGTCCGTAGAGACAGCGCCCTTTATCGCACCTACTGTTCCTACATTCATAAATACAGGTGTCTGTATATCTCCATGCACAGTATGGAATGTACCTCTCTTGGCACGACCCTCCTGTTTTAGTAACTCATATTTAGCCATATTTTCGTTTAATTCTCCTGTTTCTTTTACTTATCGCCATTGCCTACGATTTTTCTGATTAATATTCCGTTGGTCAGCAGTGTGGTATCTATGCAATGTCTCTCAAAAAGTACCTCGCCGTCCTTTGGCACCTCAATATCCTCATCAGAGCAGTTGACTATAACCTCCACATATGTATCCACCCAGCCCATCTTTCTGAACTGGATTACCCTCGGATTGTCAGCAAAATCGTCAGGGAAATGGAAGTTTCTGCCCTTTAAAAGCGGCTCACTCGCTCTTAAATGAATGAGCTTTGATACCATCTCAATGCGCTCCTTAAACCTGCCTGCCTCAATATCATCCCACGGCATACATCGTCTGCAGTCAGGGTCATAGCTGCCCGGCATGGCAATCTCAGTGCCGTAATATATACATGGGCTGCCCGGCATGGCAAAAAGCACTGCAAGCTGTGCAAAGTACTGATCGAGATTCTTTGTATCAGAGCGAAGGCGCTTTGTATCATGTGAATCAAGCAGATTGAAAAGCACATCATTGGTCTGCTGCATGTAGTTGGTATAACATCTGTTTATAGTATACTCAAAATCCTGATTCGTCTGGCTCTTATCTATCCAGAAATCCTTGATGCTCTCTCCAAGCGGATAGTTCATAACCGCATCGAACTCATCTCCACGCAGCCACGGAAGAGCATTATGCCATATTTCTCCCAAAATGTAAATATCCGGATTGATTCCCTTAAGCCTTGCCCTAAGCTCCTTGCAGAAGCGGTGTGACACCTCATTTGCCACATCAAGACGAAGTCCGTCTATATGATAATTTTCTACCCAGTTGGCGCAGATATCGATAAAGTATTTTCGCACCGCCGGATTATTTGTATTGAGCTTTGGCATATTGTCAAAAAATCCAAACGTATAAAACTGACCCTTTTTAGCCGCTCCATGCTTAAAGTCAAGAGGCCATTCATTGATCATAAACCAGTCATAATACTCTGAATCTGTCCCCTTTGCTAAAACATCCTGCCACGGTGCAAAATAATAGCCACAGTGGTTGAACACTCCGTCAAGCATTATTCTCATATCACGCTTATGAGCTTCTAGCACAAGCCTCTTAAAGGTCTCTTCATCTCCAAAGCGCGGATCAATCTTTGCATAATCCGTTGTATCATACTTATGATTGCTCGGTGACTCGTTTATCGGTGTCAGGTAGATTCCGTTTATTCCAAGCTCCTTTAAATAATCAAGCTTTTGAATAATTCCTGCGAGGTCTCCGCCGAAGCACTCCTCATTTTTGACCTTTCCCCTGTTTCTCCACGGAACAACATAATCAGGATCTATCGAGTGGTCTCCATTGCAGAATCTATCCGGAAATATCTGATACCATATAGTGTCATTTACCCACTTCGGTGTGACCGGAATATCACACGGATTCATCCACGGGAACACAAAGCACTGGCGGCTTCTGCCCTCAAGTGCCATCTGCTCTGCACTCACGAAGCCATCCTCAAAGTAAAACCATCTCTCATCCTCTGTGATGAGCTCAAAATAATATTTAAGCCTCTTGAATGGTGGCTTTACCGTGGTGGTCCACCATATCTGGTGCTTTAATTTCTTTTTAAATATTATCGGCTGCTTATCGCCATTCCAGGTCTCACCACCACCTAAGATACCGGCTGCGAATGGATCACCGAGTATGATATTTACTTCCTTAACATCATAACCGGTCTTTATATTTATGATTAATTCATCCTCATTTAAAGGATAGCAGTAGTTGTCGTATGCCTGGTGAAATACCCCGTTAAATTCCATGTTTTCTCCCTCTTTTGCTGTCTTATTGTAGTTGTTTATCATTGTGGCGCTAAGGACGGCACGTAAGTCGCGGTCACCGTGAGCGTCCACGCGCTGCCCTGTTCGCTACGCTGCGCTGTTAAGATTCTGTACGAATTATGCTTATAGATTTTCTCCGGCTGACGAAACCGTCGCTACTCGCCCTCCATGGCTCGATAGCTCCTTGCCCCGGCGTCCCTGCCGGTGCATTTCTGTGTATCGAAGCATAATTCTACAGACTCTAAACAGCTTCGCTATTCGCTCTCAGGGCAGCGCGTGGACGCTCGCGGTGGCCGCGGCTTACGTGCCTTACGTTGTGGCAAAATTGCTACAAATGATGCTGCTTAATTATGCTTCGCTTAAATTATGCTTCGCCTAATTTGCGCTTTGCATATACAGGCATGCAAGCATGCATCGATGATACATTTTGACCCTTTAATCACATAATTACATACAAACATAGTTCGAAAGTTATCTAAATAAAATAATATCATAGTTTTCTTGACTATTCAACTTGGTATTAATTATAATGTATTTATTATCGTAACTATTCGAGTCACATTGAAAACCTAAAATGCTGTTTACATGCAAGCATGATGTATCATTTTTTGTTCTCAGAGGTTTAAATAGTTACCCATTATTATAATAAGGAGACCATCATGGCAGGTTCATCATACGGAAATATTTTTAGGGTAACAACATGGGGAGAATCACACGGAAAGGGCTTAGGGGTCGTTGTGGACGGCGTTCCTGCGGGGCTTGAGCTGTGTGAGGAGGATATTCAGATATTCTTAAACAGAAGAAAGCCGGGACAGTCTAAGTTCACTACTCCACGCAAGGAGGATGATGCGGTTGAAATTCTCTCCGGTGTGTTTGAGGGAAAGACTACAGGTACACCTGTTTCTATGGTTGTGTGGAATAAAAACCAGAAATCAAAGGATTACAGTGAGATTGCTTCATACTATCGTCCGGGGCATGCTGACTTTTGCTTTGATGAGAAATACGGCTTCAGAGACTACAGAGGCGGAGGTCGTTCTTCGGGACGCGAGACAATAGGCCGTGTTGCAGCGGGTGCTATCGCTGTAAAGATGCTCTCGGGCCTAGGCATAAAATTTCTTACATACACCAGATCAATAGGTCCTGTTACAATTAATGAGGTTAATTTTGATGCCCATGAGATTTACAATAATTCACTTTATATGCCTGATGCCGATGCAGCGCTAAAGGCTTCTGAATATCTGGAGGAATGCCTTAAATCACTCAATTCCTCAGGCGGTGTGTGTGAATGTGTCATCACAGGTCTTCCTGTCGGGCTCGGTGATCCTGTATTCGAGAAAATTGATGCCATTCTGGCAAAAGCTATTATGTCTATCGGAGCTGTAAAGGGCTTCGAAATCGGCGATGGCTTTGATGCAGCAAAGGCAACCGGACTTACAAACAATGATGCCTTTATTATGAGGGATGGCGCTGTTTCAAAAGAGACAAATCACTCCGGTGGTACTCTCGGCGGCATGACAGACGGCTCACCGCTTATTTTCAGAGCTGCCATAAAGCCTACTCCTTCAATCGCAGCTACACAGCACACTGTAAATAAATCCGGTGAAGATATAGAGATTTCCATCAAGGGACGTCATGACCCGATTATCGTGCCACGTGCTGTTGTTGTTGTTGAAGCTATGGCTGCAATTACTATTGCGGATGCACTGCTTATGAATATGGGGGCACGCATGGACCGCATCACAGATTTTTATAAAAAATTATAACTTTGTCCTATATTAAAAAGCATCTATCCGGTTTTTACGGACAGATGCTTTTTATCTATTTCATTGGAACAATCTGTAATGTTTTTCCTAGTGAATTCAAAATATATTTTAGAATATATTTCCAAGAAGCAGCGGATTTAACAACATATACTGCGCATTCGTCACCCCAAAAGCCACAAGCGCCAGTGGCAGCACAATAAAAAGGACGCATGATATAATCACAGACATGCCGCTTCTTAAGTATTTAAACATCGCAAAAACAAACAGACTGACCAGTAATCCCCCTATAAAGCGCATCAGCATTATGATAAGTATATACTGCCCTACCGATATATTCTGCGAAACACGCCACAGATGCTCCATACTTGCCGCCGGAGCATTAAGCCCCTGCGTGCCATATGCCAAAAGCACATTGCACAGCCGCACAATATATACAAGTGCAAATGCTGTGACAGCGCCTAAAAAACCAAGTATACATTTGATTCCCATATGCTGTTTCCTGCCACGGCGGGTAGTCCTTAAAAGACGGATTTCATGGTTTGCATAATCCGCTCCACATATACCGCAGGCTATTGCTATTAGGAGAATAACATACACAAATGCCTGTGCTGTATCACGGTTTTTGAAGTCTGTTCTGTCGGTAAGGATATCATAGCCCTTTTCAAAAAACAGCCAGCCCTCTTTTAACGTCTTAAGATAATCCACATGTGCTGTAAGCTTGTTGAATGCCTCCTGTCTGCTCAGTTCATCCTTGTACTTTATATTGATATAGCTTTCACTCTTCCCCTGCTCCATATCGTAAGCAATGTTATCTGACAGTCTGTCGTATTTTACTCTTTCTTCATCCAGAAGCTCATTGGTTTTGGCAGTTAAAGGTCCATAATATTTGTCCATATATTCCTTGTAATACACCTCATCAACCGAGTCATAGGAAAGCTTCTCTGCCGGATTCCACCATACCACAAAAATAGCTGCCGCAATCAAAATAAGTAACACTTTTCCCGGAACAAGTGCCTTATAGCATTCGTGCAAAAATAAAGATGTATGGCAGCCTGTATTTTTACCGCAGGCAAAGCCGGGCAGTAAAAGCAGCTTCTTTTCATGCACCGAATTGAGATAATTTGTAACCGCAAAAATACATACAGCTATACACACAAGCCAGAATAAGCCATACAATACCCCGGTATTAAGCGGATATCCAAACATATTGATATTGACATAATCAGAAAAAAGTCTGCCTGTCCTGACTCCATACATGATATTTATGTACTTAAGGAAGGCTAGGAAGCTGGTTCCTGATATCGTTGTGTAGCAGATAGCCTCAATAACCACGGTCACTGCAGAAGCAACGAACACAAATATAATATTGTCAAGCGCTGCGCATATCAGCATAAAAAACATGCCAAGCAATATAAAGCTTATTATTTTCACAGGAAAATAGCATGCCAGAAATTGTCCTATACTAAGCTTAAACGGACTGCCATAGTACAGATAAACACTTTGAAGCGGACTTTTCAGATTTATCGGATTGTAAAAGCACATGCTTATGACTGCATTAATTCCATACAACAGCAAGGTGATAAGAATGACCGCCATAATCATCACAAATGACTTTGACGCCATAAGCTGCCTTCTGCCCCTTGCAGTTGTTCTAAGCAATGCAAGCTGGTTCTCGCTTTTTTCATAAAACACAAGATTGAGCGCAATGATAAAAAGCATAATCACAGCCACATAGTCGGTAAGCTCATTGTCTGTAATATTCAAAAGTCCCGATGCATCCATAACCTCAGGCACTGTGCCTTCAAGCTTACTGTAGACTCTGCTCGTTTTAGCAGCATTTTTCTCTGCAAAGCCTCCATTGCCGGAAAACTTATTCATAATCGAAATCTCGTCAGCCTTTTCATTGACAGAGTCCAGATACTCATCATAAGAAAGACATGCCAATGCTTCCTTGTATACCCTGCTGCACAGACTAATCCTGCCGTAAGCTTCTGCCGTCATCTGCCTCTGTTCAATTTCCGGCAAAACATCCTCACGACTGTAATTGCTTATTTCGCCATACAGCGCGCTGTAGTCCTTACCTGTATACCCATCATCATTTACAGTATTCATGGTATACAGTCCAAGAACAGGATTCAGAACAAGCAAAAACAAAAGAATAAGCACTGTTCTTTTAGTCAATAGTTTACATATTTCGTTTTTTACTATATCCATTTTCAGTCCCCATTAAGATACAAATACAAGTCCTCAAGATTTGGCCGCACAGCCTCCTTCTGCCATCTGCCATCATACGAATCGGCAATAATGCGGGCTATGACACCGTCTGCATCCCTTGAAATATTGCTCACCTTGTATCCGGTGTTTACCTCATCTATCTCATTATCCGATAAAAAGATATTCCATACCTTTCCATCCAGCTCCTTAAGCAGCTTTGACGAAGAACCACTCCTTATTATTTTGCCGTTGCTTAACATAACAATCTCTTTGGCTATAAACTCTACATCCGTAACCACATGAGTCGCAATAATAACAATCTTGTCCTTTGCAACCTCTGATATCAGATTGCGGATTCTGATTCTCTCCTTTGGGTCAAGCCCTGCCGTTGGCTCATCCAGTATAAGTATGCCGGGATTGCCTATGAGTGCCTGTGCTATCAGTGCTCTCTGCTTCATTCCGCCCGAAAAAGCTCCAAGCTTCTTTCCAAGGACATCATCAAGCTTTACCATGCGCACATAGTGATCTATATCTTCCCCGGCTTCACTCTTTTTTAATCCTTTCAGGGATGCCATAAAGTAAAGAAAACGCCTAAGACTAAGCTCCGGATAAATATTCTGCTGCTGCGGCATATATCCGAGAAGCTTCCTGTATTCACTTCCAAGCTCGTCTATGCCCCTTCCGTCAAGCAGCACACGGCCTTTTGATGGAGTCAGATTGTCAGAAATGAGATTCATCATAGTTGATTTACCGGCTCCATTAGGTCCCAAAAGCCCATATATGCCGGGTGTAAATGAAAAAGACACATCATCCAGCGCAGTTTTATCCTTATAAACTTTTGTAAGCCCCTCCAATTCAAGTGTCATTGTTTATATTCCTCCCACTGGTTTCTTACACTGTCAAGATAGCTGTCCATTCCATCTGCTGTAAGCTTTTCCTTTGCACCTTCTATACTCTCCTCAACCGACTTACCATTTAAGCCATTCATGAAATCCGAAAGATCATTTGAGATATTGTTCAAATTCTCCGTATCAGGCTCAAAACCGATAAACGGAGATACTCCGGCATTGTCATAAAGGGCAAAAAACTCATCTTTTCGATTTTCCATGTATCTTTCACCTGTTACCGGATATACATTTATAAACAGATCCAGACAGAGCTTACTTAAATAGTCATCCTCCAGATCAGTACCATCCGTATTGCATGCAACACCGTCTACGACCTTGTAATCCGTGCCTTCCTGTCCATACAGGAGAATATCTGCGTACTTTCCGTTTCCATATAACAGACCTAAAAACTCTACCACAGCATCGACATCCTTAGTGTTTTTCGCTATACCAATGGATGCGTTTACCCTTGATGTCAGATAATGCTCTACTGTTTTTACCGCTATATTATCTTTCTGAAAGTTCTCGTCTATCTCTCCGGAACACAAAGCTACAACAAAATTGCCGGACTTAACATTTTGTAATATTTCCTCATTATTTAATCCGATATTATTAAGGTATGTTATCTCACCGGTCTCATCGTCCTTCAGGTATCCGTCTTTTTTCATCTTATCGAGCCCCTTAAGATATTCCGTAAACTTTTGCGATTCCAGTGGATTTTCGACTGACATCGTATCATAATCGAAGCAAAGTCCGTTTCTTATCTCACAGCCGATCATATCTCCAAATACATATTCGTTTATGAGATATTGAAATCCCGGAGCTTTGCTGTTATCCCACTCTGAAGCCTTGAGTATCTGATAAATTCCATCTATGCTTCCATCCCACGAATTTATGACATCATCTGAGATATAATCCCTGTTAAATGCAGCATAAACTCCATTATCATCTGCAAGTGCCGATGGTATGGAATAAATATGTCCGTCACATTTTGCCATCTCCCAAAGATTCTTTGGGAAAGCATCATAAAGTGTCTTTCCCTGATCTTTCGACAAAACATCATCGAGATTTAAGACAAGATCCGAACTTATAAGGTCATATACCGGATTATTTCCATTCTCATCGCCTAAACCTAAAAATGCAACATCTGTTTCCCCGGCAGCAAAGGCACTTTCAAGCTTCTGGCTGTATTCATCATACTCCAGATATTTTATATTCAGCTCATAGTTGTAGCCATCACTCATAAGTGCAGCATTAAACTGCTTAAGGTTATTCTCATCAATCCTGCAAATATCGGGTACAGCAAATGTTATGACCTTTGTATCCGACTTTTTGACTGTTGTCTCGGTCTGTCCCTCTTTAAGTTTTCCTGAATCGCCTGCTTTTTTATTAATACATACCGCTGCTACTGCCGCCACGATCAGGGCAATCACTACAACTGCTATTAAAACACCCTTTTTCTTATTCTTCATTATAGCACCTCAATTTTCTCGGATTAAAATTGCCTTTATTCAGATTATCAAGACTTATAACTCCAAGTGAAAATTCGCCTTCATCATCAGTATAGTTGACATATACCGACTGACCGCATATGTTTTCAATACCAAATGCCTTTTCAGTAGACAGCTTCATCAGTTCTTCACTCTTATCATCCTTCAAGCGGTAATATGTCACTTCATCACTGTTTTCTTCAGAAAGGGCATAATATAGAAAATCTCCGCTCTTTTTTAATGGTCCATATTGTGTTTTTCCATCCGCATCTATCGGAAGCTGTCTTGTCTGTCTGCTTTCGGTGTCAAACACAAAATATCCATCCTTTGACGAATAATAACCATCGCCATCTAACAGCCTAAGATTGTTAATATGGTCTATTTCCGTCAGACATGTTGTCTTTTCATCTGCTATATCATATTGATATATTCCATTAAGCATATTATCGTAGGCAAAAGACTCTGCATCAGCTGTCGCCCCCTCCTCTATCATCAGCTCTGTAACATCATCTCCAAACCGCACAGTCGAATAGTACACTGCACCGTCTTCATAATATATGCCCATAATATTTGCCTGTTCGCTTGTTATCTTATCACTCATATACACCTTGTAATTATCAAGATCTATAACAAAAATACCGGCTTCAGGCTTATCATCATTTATAATCTGTCCTTCATCATTAAGCTCCACCCTGTTGCTGTAAGCTCCTATAACATAATTATCCCTGTACAAAACAGCCCTAACATTCTGAACATTCTCTAATTTAGCTGTTTTTTTTCGATTCTCACCATTAGAATCCATCACATACAGATACTGTATTGTCATGTCTTCATCTGACATATTTCCTATAAAATAGAGATGATCATTGTAAATTACCGCTCCAGCTTTTGACAATCCATAAAAAGCTGCAGGGCATGAAGGATTCTGATTTGTGCGTGAGTATCCTTCATGTGTGCAGTTTGGCTTGTCACAATAGACAATATCCTTACCGGATGCTGTATCAATAAGATGCAATATTCCCGAGTCATCAAAATAGAATACATTATCCTCAGAGTAGTTATATTCCGGATCTACATTGGAATATGTGTACATTGTATTGGATGTACTGCGGTTTCTATTCTTTATTATAAAAACCGCAGCCACAATACAGATGATAAGTATGAAGATGATTGATGCGATTAATATGCGTTTTTTCTTCATACTACCTTTTCCCCCCCCAAAAAAAAAATATATATTAATTAACATGTTGCTGATGTCTTTGTACTCCATATTTGACCAAAAGCTGAAACTTTATGTGAGCTTACTATCTTAACACTATGACAATTACTTGGAGCTGAAAACTCAACTGAACAATGACTATAATGTGCATTATTCTTTGTATATGTCCCTGTAGCCAGAGTATTAACATCTACATAACTGTAAGTAGATGATACACTAACAGATCCATTATAATCATATGATGTAGAGGCACTCGCCTTTTGTTGACGAATAGTTGATGAAGCTCTAGTTGTATATCCATTGATAGCACCTGTAGCCGCAAACACTGATATACTCATGCCTAAAGTCATTACTAACGTTAATGCTAATGCTAAAACTAATTTTTTAAAATTCGCTTTTGTGATTTTGTTCATATTTTTTCCTCATCCTTTTCTTTTAATAATATTACTAAATTATACTGATAAAATCAATATACCGCTGTTGAATTTGAAGACCATGTCTGACCATATGCAGAAACTTTATGTGAACTTCTTATTCTAACACTATGGCAATTATATGGTGCTGAAAAATTAATTTCAACTGACGTATAATAGCCTTTACTTTTAGTACTACTACCTGTCGCAAGCGTATATGTGTTAACATAACTATAGGTTGAGTCTACCGAAATAGAACCTGTCCTTTTTTCATATGTTGTTGATGCGCTTGCTGTTGTACGAGTTATATGAGATGAGCCAGTAATAGCGTATCCATTAATGGCACCTGTAGCTGCAAATACTGATATACTCATACCTAGAGTCATTACTAATGTTAAAGTGAGTACTAAAACCAATTTCTTAAAATTCGCTTTTGTGATTTTGTTCATATTTTTTCTCCTTCTTCTTTGATATAATTAATTATATGTTTCTATTATTTGTTACCTGAAATCTTCCTTTTTCAGGTCTTTTAGGTTGATATAAAATACAAGCGCAAAATGAATGGGTTTCATTATCTCTTTTTATCTCGAAAATAACTACTTTTTTGACAAGTTCTAATGTTAGTCTTTTCAAACTATTCATTTTCAAATTTCACCTCCTGTTTAATAATTTTTGCCAACCCCAAAAGTAATGCGCATAATATAATAGAAGCAGACATATAACAAACACATAACCTACATACATCAAGCACAATAAGCAATACTATTATAATACTTTCTATTGCTAAAATACATCTAGCAGCCTTCTTTGACTCGTTAACTTCAACATAATCCAATGCCAAATTAGGATGATTTACTACCCCTATAAAACTTATTACTAATATAGAGCATATAACCAGCAAATAAATAACCATCATGTAACGAGCTGATATTAAACACATATGAATAACAACTATACTAATAATTATTGTTTCTATATAACAATGCAAAAATGAACTTGCATGATATCCACCAGTCCTTTTCCTTAATAATAGAAAAAAGAATAAAAATAACATCATTTGAACAGTCTGTTTAAAAATCCCACCAACAAATAGTACTGATATAATAGTAATCCATTTTTCTATAATCATAGCTATACTATATGTGAAATATTCTTTCATCTCTATATTCAATAAATTTTCTTTTTCCATTTGTTCCACTATAGCATTAACTATATTTTTCACCATATCTTTTTCTCCCCTTTTGTATAATTTTATCTAACATAATAGATAAAATCAACAATCCATGCACAAAACGAACATTTTTTGCAGAAAATGGACATAAACTATGGTCACATATTATAATGGGATAATAATAGAAAAACTAAATTCATTGTTCTCATTTTTAATAACATATTCGCCATTGTATTTTTCTACAATTTGAATAATATTTTTTATACCAATGCCATGCATTTCCGGTTCATCTTTTTTACTTGTTTTTATTTCATTACCACTGTAAATAATTAGATTACTGCATGTATTTTTCACCGAAAGAACTATAAGATTTTCCTCTATCACAAACTTTAGTTTTATAGTTTTCTTTTCCTCACATTTTTCACATGCTTCAATGGCATTATTTAGCAGATTTGCTAAAATCACTACCAGATCCTCATCCTCTATTACAATTTTTGATAAATCATTTACCTTAAACACAAAAACAATATTCTTACTGATAGCCTCCTGATACTTTGTATTAAGAATCGCATTTATTATCACATGATTTGTATTGATTGCATTTTTTTCTCCAATAAAAGTATTGCTGATATTTCTTACATATTTACTTGCCTCGTCATATTCATGAGCTTTCAATAAAGATTCTATACACAATATATGATTTTTAAATTCATGTGACTTTTTCTTCTGAATTTCATAATTTTCCGAAATAGAACGGTACATATCAATTTGGTTTTTAAACTGTAGTCCCAATACTTCCTTTTCATGCAATTTAGCTTCACTGGTTACAATATCGTTAATCAGGAAATATACAAATATATTCATCACAGCCAATCCCAAAGAGATAGAATATAAAACGTTCGCCTGCACTTCATTTTTTGTATATTGAAACGTCATAATCATTGCTATAATTGTAATTATTGTAAATACAGGAAAAAACAAAAATCTTCCCCATATTTTGTCAGGTAAAGTCTCTGTTGATTTTTTTCCAAAGTGTTTTTTTAGCAGTAAGATACATAAAAATACGGTAATCTTGCTAAAAATAACAACCAAGCTTCCCTCTAACGCATATCCTTTTTGTACCTCACCCGCTTTTGAAATAATTGTGTTATTACTAATATAAGCTATATAATCAACTATGATTGATAATCCTTGATATAATAATGCAAAAATGACTGATTTTTTTATACTAATTTCAAAATAAAAACTCATAATTATAACTGCAGCCAGTACAACCAACGTCATTTTCAATATAAGCATATCAGACAAAAATAATCCGCATAAATAATAGCAGCAAATCAATGATAGCATCAGCAAAACTTTTTGACTTTTTCTTAATCTCGAATTTTCTTTGCAAAAAACATCGTAAAATAAATTACAACATATCGCTTCAAATATAATAATTACTAAACTGAAAAAATATGTAAACATATATCACAATTCTCCCTTATATGAAATGAATGCATCCTTCACATTCTTATATCTTGCCTTAGGTATGAGCAATTCCTGATTATTACATAACAGTACTTTATAGCATTTAACACTCCTAATATATTTCAAATTGGTCAAATAGCTTTGATGGATTCTAATAAAATGGAAATCTTTTAGTTCATTTTCCAGCTCATTTAATGTGCCATATAAATTATAGATTTTGATTTTATCCTCCATGATATAGAATTGCAGTTTATGTAATTTGCTTTCAATATATAGTATATTGTCTATATTAATCTCCTTTTCTCCTTCATTGAACTTGAATTTTTTCTTTTTTACTACAAAATTCATCTTATGAAGAATGGCATCCATGCATTCGCTTATGGAAGCCTCCAAATTAGTATTATTTTTCAACAGATATCTTATGGCATCGACCTTGTAGCCCTCCAACGAATAATTTATATAAGCCGTCACAAATACAATATATATTTCAGAACTATATTCCCTGATTTTTTGTGCCGTAACAATTCCATCAACATCATCCATATTAATATCCAAAAAAATGATGTTGTATTGTTTAATTTCAATTCCTAAATCAATTATTTCCTTACCTGATGAAAATGTATCTATTTCATAAGAAATCTCTTTTTCGTTTAAATAGGCTGCAACATATTTATTTATATTATCTCTAAATACTTTTTCATCATCACATATAGCTATTTTTAACATTTTTTCTCCATTACTATCTGCTGTATTTCAGTTATTATTTCAACAAATTTTCAAATAATCCGTATTTTTTTACGGAAAAAATCCGCAATACTATAATTTAGTATAGCGGATTCATTCCTAAAAAACAATTATTTTAATCTAAAGCGATAGCCTCATTCTCCTGACGTCTTAAAATATCAAACTCATCAGGTGTCTCTGACAGCTTTACATAGAATACCTGCTGTGGATGCGGGCAGGATTCCATCTCATTGCCGTCCTCATCAACAAGTGCAAGCACTGTTGCAAGCACATTGTCACCGTTTGGCTTCATGATTTCAATCTGCTCGCCAACTGAGAACTTGTTTCTCTGCTCCATACGATAGAGACCTTTTTCATTTGGCGCACCAACTATTCCGAGATAGGTGTAGCCCTTCTCGTAAGTATTGTTATCGTATATCTGAGTCTCCTCCGAAGGCTTTCCGTAGAAAAAGCCAGTGGTAAACTGCCTGTAGGTACAGCTCTTTATCTGCTCTAAGTACCATGGCATATTTGCCTCGTATTTCTCAGGTGACTCAAGATAATCATCTATCGCCTTGCGGTAGGTTCTTGCTACTGTTGCCACATAGAGAGCGGTCTTCATACGTCCCTCTATCTTGTAGCTGTCTATTCCTGCATCAATCAGATCCGGGATATGCTCTATCATGCAAAGGTCCTTTGAGTTGAAGATATATGTGCCGCGCTCATTCTCGTATACCGGCAGATACTCACCCGGGCGCTTTTCCTCCACAACAGAGTACTTCCAGCGGCACGGATGTGTGCACGCGCCTTTATTCGCATCACGGCCTGTGAAATAGTTGGAAAGCAGACAGCGGCCGGAATATGAGATACACATTGCTCCGTGCACGAAGGTCTCTATCTCCATCCTGTCATCTATATGCCCTCTTATCTCCTTTATCTCCTTAAGCGAAAGCTCTCTGGCTGTCACCACGCGGCTGGCTCCGAGATTCCACCAGAACTGATATGTGCCGTAGTTCGTGTTGTTGGCCTGTGTGCTGACATGTCTTTCTATCTCCGGGCAGACCTCCTTTGCAATCATGAAAACTGCCGGGTCTGCAATAATCAGTGCATCAGGTCTGTCCGGCTTCATATTGTGAAGCTCTGTAAAGTATTCACGCACTCCGTCAAGGTCATAGTTGTGAGCCAAAATATTGGCAGTAACATACACTCTCACACCGTGAGCATGCGCAAAGGCAACTCCCTCTGCCATCTCCTCCATTGAGAAATTCTTAGCCTTGGCCCTGAGTCCAAATGCCTCTCCACCGATGTAAACTGCATCAGCTCCATATATAACTGCTATCTTAAGTACCTCCAGGCTGCTCGCCGGACAAAGTAATTCTATTTTTCTCATTTTTTCTCCCATACAGTTTTGTATTCATCAAATCTTTGTTGACACCGTAATTCCATCACCTATAGGCATCACTGACGTCACCAGCTCATCGGAGTGTGTAAGCTCGTAGAGATACTCCCTCATACGCTTGTAGATGGTACGGTTTCTGCGCTCAACGATATAGTGCGATTCTATGATATCGCCATCCTGCAGCACATTGTCGGACACCAGCACCCCGCCTGTCTTTAAAAGGCGAAGCACCTGCGGCATAAAGTTGATATACTGTCCCTTTGCCGCGTCCATAAATATCATGTCAAACTGTCCTTCAAGCTGTGGAAGTATTTCTGTTGCATCGCCCTCTAAGAGTGTAATCTGCTCCTGCTTCCCGGCTCTTTCAAAGTTGGCCTTTGCGATAGGTATTCTTTTTTCGTAATTTTCAATCGTCACTATCTGACAATCCTTCGGTGCATACTCTGCCATCAAAACGGCAGAAAAACCAACCGCTGTTCCCACCTCGAGAATACGCATTGGTTTTTGCATTGCAAGAAGCAGCTTTAAAAAGCTCTGCATCTCTTTTCTGATAATCGGAACGAAGTCTCTTAAGGCTTCCTTCTCTATCTCATCTAATACAGGCGTGTTGCCTCTGTCCAAGGAATTGATATATGTGACAAGTCTCTCATCAACTATCATTCTTGTATTTCCTAATCTAATTATTGACACAAATGCGCTTAACGGATAATTACTGTGTATCCGAAGGCTCCGTAGTCTGTGTCTGTTCTTCATCACTCTTGTCGGAGGACATGATTACCATCATATCCTTTGCCGTCATTGAAGTGTTGAGTGTGTAAATGCCTGGCTTTATATGTCCTGAGTAAGCGGACAGCTTAAGCTGGAGATAAAATAAATTGTGATCCCTTACAAGGCCCTTGTCCTCTAAAAGCTGTCCAAGCTCCTCTGCGGAGATGCCCTTTTCCACCTGAACGAGTACATCCTGACCATCGCCATTTGTCATGGCAGGCTCAGTAAAAACTCTGTAGCCAAAATCATAGCAGATGCTGCAGATTTTTATGCCCGCAAACAGCACTAAAAGAGCAATCATTATTGAAAAAGCAACCCTTATAAAACCAAATAAAGCCTTGTTAAAATCCATAAGCTGTTCCTACACTTCCATAATTATAGGTATAATCATCGGTCTTCTCTTTGTTTCCTTCCAAACAAAGTCTCCCAATGCATCCTTTACCTCTGTCTTTATCTTGCCCCAGTCTGTCACATTGTTGTCTGTCAGACGCTCCATTGTGTCATCCAGCACGCATTTTGCCTCATCCATCAGACTCTCTGAATTGCGCACATATACAAATCCTCTTGATACTATATCAGGGCCTGCAAGCAGCTGACCTGAGCCTGCCTCAAGTGTCATCACAACGATGATGATTCCATCCTCAGCCAGACGCTGTCTGTCACGGAGCACGATATTTCCTACATCTCCTACACCGAGTCCATCGACCATGACATTGCCCACATGCACTCTGCCTGTCACCTTGGCACCGTCCTCATTGATTTCAAGCACATCTCCTGATGAAAGGATCTTGATGTGGTCTGTATCATATCCGAGCTGCTCGGCTATTTTGGCCTGTGCCACAAGATGCTTGTACTCTCCATGAACAGGGATTGCGTACTTTGGATTGACAAGAGAATAAATAAGCTTGATATCCTCCTGACAGGCATGACCGGAAACATGGACATCCTGGAATATAACGTCTGCCCCCTTCATCATGAGCTCATTGATGATACCTGTAACCGACTTCTCATTTCCCGGTATAGGATTTGAGCTGAATACAATGGTATCGTTTGGCTTTATGGATACCTTTCTGTGGGTACCGTTTGCCATACGTGAAAGAGCTGCCATTGACTCTCCCTGGCTTCCTGTCGTGATAATGACAGTCTGCTCATCAGGATAGCTTCTAAGCTGTTCTACATCTATAAGAATATTGTCAGGCAGCGACAGATATCCAAGCTCTGAGGCTATCGAAATGATATTTACCATGCTTCGTCCCTCGATGGCCACCTTTCTGCCATACTTCTCCGCACAGTTGATAATCTGCTGCACACGGTCTACATTTGATGCAAATGTAGCAATGATAATTCTGTTTTTCCTGTGATCCTCAAAGATGCCGTCCAATACCTTTCCGACAGACTTCTCAGACTGTGTGAAGCCCGGTCTTTCTGCATTGGTACTGTCGCACATAAGCGCGAGCACGCCCTTCTTTCCAATCTCACCAAACCTTGCAAGGTCGATTGCATCTCCAAATACAGGTGTATAGTCCACCTTGAAATCGCCTGTATGCACAACTATACCTGCCGGTGAATAGATAGCAAGCGCTGCTGCATCCTGGATACTGTGGTTAGTCTTTATAAACTCAACCCTGAAGCAGCCAAGGTTGATGTGCTGTCCGTATTTTACGACTTTTCTCTTGACAGTCTTGAGCATGCCATGCTCTTCAAGCTTTCTCTCAATAATTCCGATGGTAAGCTTTGTAGCGTATATCGGTACATTTATCTCCTTAAGCACATATGGAATAGCACCGATATGATCCTCATGTCCATGAGTGATAAAGAATCCCTTGACCTTATCGATGTTCTCCTTAAGATATGTGATATCAGGGATAACCAAATCTATTCCCAACATATCGTCCTCAGGGAATGACAATCCGCAATCAACTACAATAATACTGTCCTCATACTCAAAGGCAGTAATATTCATTCCAATCTGCTCTAATCCTCCAAGTGGAATGATCTTAAGCTTACCTGTATTCTGTTTTTCTGTTTTCTTCAAAATATTACCTCCAAATTTATTTCACGTACAACTGCAATCCTAATATTCAAGTGCAGTGTCATCATCCGTAAGCTCAGAAAATACCTTAGCAATAGCCGAAAACTCAACATCGTCTTCAACCATCTGATAAAGCACCTCTTCATCCTTTGTGCTTACTTCTTTTAAAATATATGCTTCACAGTCTCCGCTTTCTTCTCCTTCGGAAACTAAAAGATATCGTGTTCCATTAAGTGTTGTCTCTTCTTCAACCGCAAACTCGACAACATCATTGGTCTGCGGATCAGTAAATTTAATTTTCTGCATAAAAACTAAGACCGACTATTTGACAGATAATCCAAATATCCCTGCAAAATAAAAATCGCTGCTATCTCATCAACAAACTCCTTGCGATTCTCCCTGCGTATGCCGGTTTCCATCATAGAACGGTCGGCTGCGACTGTAGTAAGACGCTCATCCCAGTATATGACCTCAAGACCTGTGCGCCTTGCAAGCATATCACCGAACTCCTTCGTCTTCTCGCAGCGTTCTCCTTCCGTGTTATTCATATTCTTAGGATAGCCGAGCACAATCCTGTCCACCTTGTACTCTGCAATAATCTCCTCAATACGTGCCAAAGTCTGTCTGAGCTTGGATGGCGACTTCCTGCGCACTATCTCAACACCCTGTGCTGTGATTAAGAGCTCGTCGCTCACCGCAACTCCGACTGTCTTTGAACCAAAATCAAGACCTAATATCCTCATATTAATCCCATGCGCTGTTCTCAATGTATGTCTTGAGAACCTCCTCCACAAGCTCGTCTCTCTCAACCTTCATGATGAGACTTCTCGCGTTATTGTGGCTTGTGATATATGTTGGATCTCCGGACATAATATATCCAACAATCTGATTAACAGGATTGTAGCCCTTTTCCTTTAATGCCTTGTACACAATCTCAAGTACATCGCTTACCTGAAGCTCAGGCTCCTTTTGAACTGTAAAAAATTGTGTGTTGTTAATATTTTTTTCCATACGTTTCGCCCTTCTTGTAATATTATTTTATTATAAATGTAATAAAATTACAACCTTTTATTATTCGAAGAGTAATATTTCGTCTGTAAGCATACCCGATATACGGCCTGAAACTATCTGATTTTCAAGGTTTTCGTCAGTTTTCTTAGCGACCTTGACATATTCCTTAGTATATCCGACAAAGTATTCTTTATCACCGATTACGGCCTTTTCCTCAAAAAGTACCTCCTCATTCTTTCCGATATAGAATTTCCTGAACTCCTTAGACATGTCATGACCAAGTGCTATGAGCTTTTCGCTTCGTGCCGCCTTAACTTGCTCATCTATCTGGTCAGGCATTACTGCGGCGCGGGTGCCTTTTCGCTTTGAGTACTTAAAGATATGCATCTCATAAAAATGTATATGCTCAAGATATGCCTTAGTCTGTTCAAACTCCTCCTCTGTCTCACCGGGAAATCCCACAATCACATCGGTTGTGATGGCCGGATGAACAAAATATTTACGCAAAAGCTCACAGCCTCTCTCGTACTCTTTAGTGGTATATTTTCTGTTCATCCTCTTAAGTGTTGCATCACAGCCGCTCTGAAGCGACAGATGGAAATGAGGACAGATTTTATCAAGCTTTGAAAGCTCACTCGCAAAGTGCTCTGTCACAATCTTAGGCTCAAGTGACCCAAGCCTGATGCGCTCTATGCCCTTTACTGCGTTCACTGCCTGTATCAGCTCAAGAAGGCCTGTAGCTTCCTCAAAATCCACACCGTATGAGCTTAGATGGATACCTGTCAGCACAACCTCCTTGAAGCCGTTTGCCGCGAGCCTTTCAACCTCTGCTATTACATTTTCAAACCTACGGCTTCTGACACGTCCTCTGGCATACGGAATGATACAATAGCTGCAAAACTGATTACAGCCGTCCTGCACCTTGATGAAGGCTCTCGTGTGCTCCTTTGTCTGGTCTATAAAGAGCTCCTCAAAATCATGCTTTCCGTCATTTATATCGTCCACGGTATCGTTTACACTGTCCAAAGAGTATTCCTCAAGCAGCCTTACAAGGTCATGCTTTCTGTCATTTCCGATGACTATATCCACCGATAAGTCGTTTAATACCTCTTTTTCACTTGTCTGCACATAGCAGCCGGCTGCCACAACTATTGAGTCCGGATTATTTTTCTTTGCCTTGTGAAGCATCTGTCTGGATTTTCTGTCAGCCATGTTGGTGACTGAGCAGGTATTTATGACATACACATCAGCTTTTTGTGTGAATGGAACTATCTCATAGCCCGCCTCCTCAAGCAGATGCTGCATGGCCTCTGTCTCATATGCATTTACTTTACATCCTAAATTATGTAAGGCTGCTTTTTTCATTTTATTTTTTTACTCCTATTTAATTGACTTTTCCTTAAAAAACTATTACTATCTATATGACAGTAGTTATTTAAGGAGGTTTTCAATATGAAAACAGTACAGATTTCATTAAATTCCATTGGGAAAGTAAAATCATTCGTTAACGCTATTACTCAGTTTGATTTCGATTTTGATTTAATATCTGGCAGATATGTCATTGATGCTAAATCAATTATGGGTATCTTCAGCTTAGACCTTTCTAAGCCAATAGAGCTCGCTATACATACAGAAACCGGACTTGACGAGATTATGGAAGTATTAAAGCCATATATCATCGACGAAGCCAAGTAATACAGACACAATGATTTGATTAATTAGGACCTGAAGCTCAGGTCCTTTTTATTTTGCTCTAAGGTGGCGCTGATTACTCAGCATCCACCATAATCACTTCTGTAGTATCTATAGCTGTCTTCATAAGCTCATCTATCACATCGTTAAGTCTTTCCTCAGACTTCTTAATCCTGTTTATATTCGGCTTTGTAACAGGATGCTTTGCTACGAAAATAGTACAGCAGTCCTCATACGGAAGAATCGATGTCTCATAGGTATCAATTTTGTTTGATATATCAATGATATCATTCTTGTCCATGGCAATGAGAGGTCTGTATACAGGCATATGGCACACCTCGTTTGTTGCAGCAAGTGACTGCATTGTCTGGCTTGCAACCTGTCCGATGCTCTCACCTGTGATAAGGCCTAAGCATTTATCCTCATCGGCAAAGTGCTCTGCTATCTTCATCATGTATCTGCGCATGATGATGGTCAGCTCATCATGAGGACATTTCTCATATATGGCAAGCTGTATATCGGTAAAATTGACAACATGCAGCTTTATCCTGCCCGAATATCTGGCAACCTTCTTTGCCAGGTCTACAACCTTCTGCTTTGCTCTCTCACTCGTATATGGCGGTGCATGGAAATATGTGGCATTGATTACCACGCCTCGCTTTGCAATCATGTATCCTGCAACCGGGCTGTCGATTCCACCTGAGAGCAGAAGCATTGCCTTTCCTGCTGTACCAAGCGGCATACCGCCTGGTCCGGGAATCTCCTCTGAATAAATATTTATCATAGGTCTGATCTCGATATTGATCATAACCTGTGGATTATGAACATCTACCCTTGTCTCAGGAAATGCCTCCAGCACCTTTTCACCGACTGCGGCATTTATCTCCATAGAGGTCATCGGATAGTTCTTTCTGGCACGTCTCGCATTTACCTTGAAGGTAAAGCTCTTATCCTTGTATACATGGTTGATATGATCGATAACTGCTTCACAGAGCTTGTCAAAGCCCTCATCCTCATGCAGCTCGACCGGACAGATACCCACGATACCAAAAATCCTTGACAATGTGGCAACTGTCTCGTCATAATCATAGTCTCCGTCTGTCTCCACGTACACACGTCCGCTTTCCTTTCTTACCTCAAAGCTTCCATCCACATTGCGAAGCTGATATTTGATATTCTTAACGAGCGCGTCTTCAAAAATGTATCTGTTTTTGCCCTTTATCGCAATCTCAGCATACTTGATCAAAAATGTCTTGTACATGTAACTCTCCTGTTCTTGTTTTATTTACTGGTTTTATTTACTATTTTTATTACTAAAAATTTCATTATACGTAATACGTAACTTTTTAGTTTCTTCATGGTTACCGGCTATGCTAATACCTGCGATCTCTTTGCAGCTCATTAGCGCCTTGTATATCTTCGCAGCATTGGTATCACCTCTGCCATCACTGATACAGCGTAATCAATTTCCTCCTGTGTGGTATTCACGCAAAAGCTGAATCTGATTGTGGAATCCAAAAGTGACGGCTTAAGCCCTATGCTCTTTAGTGTTGAACTGATTGCCGGTTTGTTTGATGAGCAGGCACTTCCTGCAGACACATATATCTGCCTGTCCTCAAGAGTATGAAGCATAACCTCCGCTCTCACACCATCTACGCTCACGCTTACCACATGAGGGGCATTTGTATGGTCTATGCGTCCATTTACAGATACTCCGTCAATACGCTGCACTGACTCTATAAAATGATCCCTAAGCTCATACATATGTGCTATTTTTTTATCAAAATCCGTGTATATTTCCTCTGCTGCCACTCCAAGACCTGCATATGCAGGAACATTTTCCGTACCTGAGCGCATGCCCTTCTGCTGGCCGCCTCCGTATATAATCGGCTTGATTTTAGTCTTGTCCTTTATATATAAAAATCCGCTGCCCTTTGGTCCGTGAATCTTGTGTCCACTGACTGAAAGCATGTCTATATTCATGCGCTTTGGTCTGATTTCAAGCTTGCCGTAGGACTGTATGGCATCCACATGAAAAAGTGTGGCAGGATTTTTCTCTTTTATAGCTGCTCCCGCCTCCTCAATCGGCATGACTGCGCCAATCTCATTGTTTACATGCATAAGCGATACAAGAATTGTATCCTCCCTTACAGCATTTTTCAGCTCTTCAACACTTATCACGCCGTCATGATTTACAGGCAGATATGTGATTTCAAAGCCCTGCTCCTCCAGAAACTGCATCACAGACAAAACCGATGCGTGCTCTACAGAAGATGTGATGATATGCCTTCCTGCGCGCTTATTGGCCATTGCAGCACCTATTATTGCAGTATTATTCGACTCTGTGCCGCCGGATGTAAATAGTATCTCCTTGTCCTGCACCCTGAGTGTCTTTGCAATCTTTTTCTTAGCATCATTAATATAATTTTCTGCCTCAACGCCCTTCATATGAAGTGATGAAGGATTACCGTAATCCTCTGTAAGCAGCTTATAAACCATATCTGCCGCTGCTTTTGAGCATCTGGTTGTGGCAGAATTATCCAAATATGCTTCCATTTTTGCTCCTAACTTCTACTTCTTAACTGTTAAGTATCTCTACTGTCTATACATCCAAATTGTATACAAGCATGGCAAGTGCAGCAAGTCCTGCTGTCTCCGTGCGTAAAATCCTGCGTCCCAAGCTTATTCTGTGCATTGTGGCATGCTCATCCACAAGTGCTATCTCCTCCGGTGCAAAGCCGCCCTCAGGACCCACGACAACACCGATAGTCTGACCAGCCTTAAGCTGCCCCATTATCTCTCTTGTCGCATCCATGCCACGCTCATTCTCATATGGCACCAGCGTGATGTCAAGCTCTGAAGCGATTTTCAAAGCTTCCTTGTATGTAACCGGCTGCTTCACAGTGGGAATCACAGTGCGCTTTGACTGCTTTGCTGCGCTCTCAGCAATAGCCTGCCATCTCTGCAGCTTTTTTGCTGCCTTTTTATCATCCAGCTTTACCACACAGTTTTTCATGGCAACCGGTACTATCTCAGATACACCAAGCTCCACAGCCTTTTGAATAATAAGCTCCATCTTATCGCCCTTTGGCAGCCCCTGATACAGCACGATGTGATTGTCAAGCTCTGTGCCCGTCTCATCTGCACTGTCAATAGCTGCGATGACCTCATCATCCAGAATCGATGATATGTGACAGAAATATGCCTGTCCGGATTTTGAGCTTACTCTTATTTTTTCCCCGTTTTTCATGCGCAGTACATTCTTTATGTGATTTACGTCACCTCCGGTGATTGAGATGCTGTCAGAATGAACCTGCTCTTCCTCTACAAAAAACTGATACATAATCCACCAAACTATTTAGTCAGCTTCTGCGCAGTGATATTGACCCATTCACCCTGATGATTGATTTCTATCACCTTAAGCCCCGCTGCTTCGATAGCCTCTTTAACTTCATTTTCCTTGAAATCTATGATACCCGATGTGATGAAATATCCGCCTTTCTTTAACCTGTCAGGAATAACAGGTGCCATAGGAATGATGACATCAGCAAGGATATTTGCAACAACGATATCATATTTTTCTGTACCGACCTTCTTTTGAAGCTCTGTATCATCTATGAGATTGCCGACATAAAACGTGCCAAGCTTCTCATCCAGATGATTGACCTGCATATTGTCACGCGTAGAAATCATGCAGTCAGCATCAAGGTCAGTACCTACAACCTCCTTTGCACCAAGCTTTAAAGCTACAATTGAAAGGATTCCGCTTCCACAGCCCACATCAAGCACTGTAGGTGCTTCCTTTGCGCCCTCAATATACTTGATAAGCTGCTTGATACAAAGCTGTGTTGTCTCGTGCTTTCCTGTACCAAATGAGATTCCCGGATCAATTTCTATCATAAATTTATCCGCATCCTCAGGCTTTACCTCTTCCCATGTAGGCTTAATCAATATATCACCGATTGTAAATGATGAAAAATACTTCTTCCAGTTATTAATCCAGTCGAGATCCTCTGTCTCAGATGACGAAATTACACCGCTTCCCACATCAACAGTGTCTCTTAAATCCTCAAGTCCAAGCTTTACCTTTCTAAGCATATCAGACTGATCACTGCCATCATCCTCAATATAAAAGCTGACATGGCTTATGCCCTCATCCGGAGGCAGCTCCGGCAGAAAATCAATAAACATATCCGCCTGGTCCTCTTTGGTCAGAGGAATATTGTCCTCAATCTCGATTCCCTCGATACCAAGCTCCATAAGCATGCTGCTCATGAAATCCTCAGCCGCGGTTGTTGTCTCAATCGTGTATTTCTTCCACTTCATATAAAAATCCTCTCTTAATAAAATAGATACATAGTATAAATACAGTTTTATTTCAAAACATTTCCGTACATTTTACAAGGCAGTCATACGACTGCCTCCACAACTTATCTCATATAATACCATAAAAATGTGCTGTATAAAAGCCCCATTTTTTTATACGTAAAAATAGCCTAAAAAATGCCCCGCCACACATGGCGGGACATATATTATAGGACATCTATTACAGATCATCTATTTACAGATCGTCCAAAGACTCTTTGAGCTTATCCATAAATCCTTTTTTCTTTTTAGAATCAGTAGAAGCTCCGCCCTCCTTGGTCAGAGAACCGCCTGAAAGCTCATCAAACTTCTTAAGAGCCTCCTTAGCTTCCTTAGACAGACCTGTAGGCGTATTGACAACAAGTGTGACATAATGGTCACCTCTTATTGCTTTATTTCTTGTTGAAGGAACACCCTTGCCCTTTAAGCGGATACGTGTACCTGTCTGTGTACCCGGTGCAACTGTGTATATAATATCTCCATCAACAGTCTTGATTCTTATATCTCCGCCTAAGGCTGCAATAGCATACGAGATGGATGCCTTTGAAAAGATATTAACATCCTGACGCTCAAAATCCCTGCTGCCTGAAACAATAACTTCAACAAGAAGATCTCCACGCGGTCCGCCATTTATGCCCGGCTCGCCGTATTCACGTATTCTGACGCACTGTCCATTATCTATACCGGCTGGAATCTCAACAGTCTTTCTGACCTTCTTGGTATTGTAGCCTGTACCGTGACATGTAGGACACTTATCCTTTACTACCTTGCCCGAACCACCGCAGGATGGACATGTTGTGACATTCTGCACTACTCCAAACAAAGACTGACTCTGTCTGACAACCTTACCTGTACCATTACACTGGGTACATGTCTCAGGAGATGTGCCCGGCTTAGCTCCGTTGCCGCCACAGGTAGAGCATGTCTCCTTATAGTTGAACTCAAGCTCCTTTGTGCAGCCAAATATAGCTTCCTCAAAAGAAATTCTTACACTGAGACGGACATTTGCACCCTGTGCAGGACCATTTCTTCTGCCACTGCTTCTTCCACCTCCGAAGAAATCTCCGAAAATGTCACCAAAAATATCCCCCATATCCATGCCTGAGAAATCAAAGCCACCGGCTCCGCCGCCTGTGCCATCAAATGCTGCATGACCGAACTGATCATACTGGCGTCTCTTATCCGGATCAGACAATACGGCATAGGCCTCCTGAGCCTCCTTAAACTTCTCCTCACACTCTTTATCACCCGGATGAATGTCAGGATGATATTTCTTTGCCTGCTGTCTGAAGGCTTTTTTAATCTCTGCATCTGTAGCGGTCTTAGATACTCCTAATACCTCATAATAATCTCTTTTTTCTGCCATAATTGAAAATTCCTTTTATTATACAACTAATTCGCAAGGCCGGCCAAGCGGCCAACCTTGCGAGTAATTTTACTTACGCAGCCATTATGATGCTTTGATTGATAACCCGAATTACAGGTCATTAATCCTCATATCATTATGGCAGCATCTGTTTAATTATACTTCCTTGAAATCTGCGTCGATGACATCATCATCTGCACCGTTTGAAGCGCCTGCATTCATATCAGGTCCTGCTCCTGCTGCTCCTGCATTCATGTCAGGTCCTGCTCCTGCTGCTCCCTGCGCTGCCTGAGCCTGCTCATACATCTTTGCAAATACCTTCTGAGCACTCTGTGTGAGCTTCTCCTGTGCTGCCTTAAGCTCTGCAACATCAGCCTCTGTCATAGCCTCAGCCTCTTTATGTGCATCAAGGAATGACTTAACTGCTGCGATATCAGCCTCAACTGCTGACTTATCAGCGGCATCAACAGAATCTCCAACCTGCTTTAATGCATCCTCTGTCTGGAATACAAAGCTCTCAGCATCATTTCTTGCATCGATTGCTTCTTTTCTCTTCTTATCCTGTGCCTCAAACTCAGCAGCCTCTTTAACAGCCTTATCAATCTCATCATCAGACATATTAGATCCTGCTGTGATTGTGATGTGCTGCTCTTTTCCTGTTCCAAGATCCTTTGCAGAAACATTTACGATACCATTTGCATCGATATCGAATGTAACCTCAATCTGTGGAACTCCACGACGTGCTGGTGGGATACCATCAAGTCTGAACTGTCCAAGTGATTTATTATCGCGGGCGAACTGTCTCTCACCCTGTACTACGTTGATATCAACGGCTGTCTGGTTATCAGCGGCTGTAGAGAATATCTGGCTCTTTCTTGTAGGAATAGTTGTATTTCTCTCGATAAGTCTTGTAGCAACACCACCCATTGTCTCGATTGAAAGAGAAAGTGGAGTAACATCAAGGAGAAGTACTTCGCCGGCACCGGCATCTCCTGCAAGCTTACCACCCTGGATAGAAGCACCGATTGCTACGCACTCATCAGGGTTAAGAGACTTGCTTGGCTCTTTTCCTGTCATCTGCTTTACCTTGTCCTGTACGGCCGGAATACGTGTAGAACCACCTACAAGTAATACCTGTCCAAGGTCTGCATTTGTAACGCCTGCATCCTTCATAGCGTTCTGTACTGGGATTGCTGTTCTCTCTACGAGGTCATGTGTCAGCTCATCGAATTTTGCTCTTGTAAGAGTCATATCGAAATGCTTTGGTCCCTCTGCTGTAGCTGTGATGAATGGAAGGTTGATGTTTGTAGTAGTAGCTGAAGACAGCTCCTTCTTTGCCTTCTCAGCAGCTTCTTTTAATCTCTGGAGTGCCATCTTGTCTGTAGAAAGATCAACACCCTCTGCCTTCTTGAACTCGTCAATCATCCACTGTGTTACCTTGTTATCGAAATCATCACCACCAAGGTGTGTATCACCGTTTGTAGATAATACTTCGATAACTCCGTCACCAATCTCGATGATAGATACATCAAATGTACCACCACCAAGGTCATAAACCATAATCTTCTGCTCTTTCTCATTGTCAAGACCATAAGCAAGTGCTGCTGCTGTAGGCTCGTTGATGATACGCTTTACATCAAGACCTGCAATCTTGCCGGCATCCTTTGTAGCCTGACGCTGAGCATCGTTGAAGTAAGCAGGTACTGTGATAACTGCCTCTGTAACCTTCTCACCGAGGTATCCCTCTGCATCAGCCTTTAACTTCTGAAGTACCATAGCTGAAATCTGCTGTGGGCTGTAGCTCTTGTCATCAATCTGTACCTTGTAATCTGTACCCATATGTCTCTTGATAGAAGAAATTGTCTTCTCAGCATTTGTAACTGCCTGACGCTTTGCAGGCTCGCCGATAAGTCTCTCTCCTGTCTTTGTGAAAGCAACTACTGAAGGTGTGGTTCTTGCACCCTCCTGGTTTGCTATAACTGTAGGTTTTCCACCTTCCATAACTGCTACGCAGCTGTTTGTTGTTCCTAAATCAATACCAATGATTTTGCCCATTTTATTTTCCTCCTATTAAATATAGTGTTTTTACATGTTTCATTTATTTGTAACCATCCGTTGTCTCACATGAATCCCTTAAATGCTGTCTGCATTCATATAAATCTGATTCACTGTCATGCCGGATAGATGTACACATCATTACTGTACTACCGATACCATGCTGTGGCGTACCACTGAATCCTTGTACATATAGCCCTTCTGAAGCTCCTGCGCTACGGTGCCTGACTCAAGTTCATCATTTTCAACCTGCATCACTGCATTGTGGAAATCAGGGTCAAACTCCTGTCCTACGCACTCTATTGGCTTTACACCTGCAGCATCAAGCTCTGTGAGCATCTGCTTGTAGACCTTATCCATACCTGTGATAAAAGGATCATCTTTCTTATCATCCGGTACTGCTGCAAGACCTCTCTCGAAATTGTCGATTACAGGAAGGATTTTCTCAACTATTGTCTTTGCTCCCATGTCAAACATCTGGGATTTTTCCTTCTCACTTCTCTTGCGGAAGTTCTCGAACTCTGCCATCTGTCTTTTCAGACGGTCGTTAAGCTCTTCAATCTGCTCATCCTTCTTGTCTTTCTTCTTTTTCTTGAAGAGACCTTTCTTTTCATCTGACTTATCATCTGACTTATCATCTGCTTTTGCATCTGCATCAGCTAAAGCGTCATCCTCTGATTCAGTTCCATTCACATCTGTATCTTTTGTTTCTTCGGCTGTCTGAGTGCTTTCCTCATCAGCTCCTTCAATCTCTATCTCTTCTGCTTTGTTTTCTGCAGTCTCATTGTCGATTGTTTCTTTTTTAATATCCTCTGGCATTTTTGACCACCTTCCTATGTTTCATCCTCAGACTTCTTATAAATTCCATCTAACTGGGATTTAAGAGTCTTTAGATTATCCATTACTTTTTCATAATCCATGCGCTTTGGTCCGACAATTCCTATCGTGCCCTTTACGCCCTCACCCAGATCATATGTTGCAGTGACAACACTGCAGTCCTTCATGGTCTGGATTGGAGATTCATTTCCTATATAAACCTGAATACCTGTTCCATTGTCCTTCTTCTCGGAATCGGATAGGGATTCAGTAACAAGGCTTGCTAGCTCTTCCTTTTCCTCAAATGCTGACAAAAGTGTCGCTGCATTATTGGAATCCGAAAGCTCAGGATACTTCAGAATATTTGTCGCTCCGCTGGTGTAAATCTTAAGATCCTCACTCTCCGCGAAGGTCTGTGCCAATGCATCAATCACATCAGAGACAATTCCTGAATGAATACCGGCTCTCTCCTTTATGCTTGCAATGTTTCCAAGATTAATCTCGTTCATTGCGAGTCCGTTTAATGAGGTGTTAAGCAGAATGTTGAGCTTAAGTATCGTCTCATTGTCAAGCGGCTCATATAAATCAAGCATCTTGTTTCTGACCATATTATTGTTCATAACAATTACTGCAAGCAGGTGCTGGTCGTCAACCTGTGAAAGCTGGATGAATTTCACCTTGTTGTGATTGACATCCGGTGCAGAAACGAGTGTGGCATAATTGGTATTGTTTGCAAGTACCTTTGCCGCCTGCTTTAACACCTGCTCCATCTTCTCGGTATTTTCAATGACCAGCTCCTTCATATCAGAAAGTTCTTTTTCCTTCTTATCATTGGTCTCTATAAGATGGTCTACATATAATCTGTAGCCCTTATCCGAAGGAATTCTTCCTGCTGAGGTATGTGGCTGTACTATATAGCCCATCTCCTCTAAGTCGCTCATCTCATTTCTGATTGTTGCCGAGCTCAGATTAAGATCTGTATATTTTGAAATTGTACGTGAGCCAACCGGCTCTCCTGTGGCGAGATAATTGCGGATGATTGCATCCAGTATGGTAAGCTGTCTCTCGCTCAACTCTAGTTCTTTGTTTTCATTTTCCATTGGTCACACGCTCCATCTGAAGTATGCTTTTAATTTGTTAGCACTCTGTATTTTGGAGTGCTAATTTTTTATCTGTACATAACATACCACCACCTATTAGCAATGTCAACCCTTGAGTGCTAATTTTTTTAAAGTAATTTTTAAAACCCTTGATTTTACAGGGTTTTCAGGCTTTATTAAATTTATATTAAATTGATTTTGGCGTTTACTGTACCATTACTGTACCATTTTTTTCAAGTTTTTTGATTTCAAGCTTAGCATCAAATGCATTATTTAGGTGATTATACACGTCTAATGTTACATCACTTTTAGCATGTCCCATTATATATTGCGCTGCTTTAATGTTCACACCGGACCTTGCCATGTTAGTGCATCCGGTATGTCTCATAACATGAGAAGAGAATTGATTAATGAGAACTGGCTCTCTTTTCTCTTTTGATGCCTTTTTCAGCTCATACTCGTTATAATACTTAACTACATTATATAAAGCATTGTTCACACCATTCGGCATCATAGGTCGTCCATGCTTTGTTACAAATATAAAATCTGTATAGCCATCTATCGTAACGGAGCATATTTTTCCTAGTTGGAAATTCTGCAACTTTATTGCTCTAAATGCATCGCAAGCAGCATCTGTTAATGGTATTGTTCGCTTACCGGCATCTGTTTTTGTCTTTTTGATGCGAAATTTACAGCCTTCACCATCTTGGTAGTTACGATATGTCAGCTGATGCGTTACGTACAGCTCTTTCTTCTTCAAATCTACATCATTATATGTGAGACCTATTAGCTCACCGCAACGAAGTGATGTTTCCAACATAATTGTAATCATTGGAATATGCTTACTAAACATTTTGCTTTGCTGCATGAATTCTAATAACTGCTTTTGCTGAATTGGAGATATTGCTGTTTTGAATTTAGTTTTCTTGCCGTAGTCACCAATTGTAATGCTTCGTGCCGGATTTTTGCGAATATAGTCGTCATCCACTGCCAACTCTAATAATGGATTTAATAAGTTATGAATTGACTGTAATGTACTGCAGGCATATTTTTCTTTGTCCATCTTAGCGTATAGCATTTTAATAGTAGATGTTCTCACATCTGTAATTCTTAATTGACCAATCGTGTCACGAATATGTGCATTCCATAATGATTTATAGTTTGCTTTTGTGCCATCATCAAGAACTTTAGTATACAAATATACCTCCCATAAAGAATTTAATGTAACATCTTTAACTGATGGACCTGTTAAAATATGGTCGTCAATATCAGCGTTCACTTCTTTTTCTTTACGTCTAAGCTCTTTTAAGTCCTTAGAATACACAGCCTCACGATTGCCAGTTTGTGCATTTATGTATCTGTATGCATATATACCGTCAGTTCTTTGACTCTCTCCAGTATTTAATTTTCTACCTTTTGAATCTTTTCTACTTGCCACGATCTTTCCTCCATAAGTCGTTGTGCAAGCTATTTAGAATAATTCAACACGTTTCGTTGTGTCTATTATAACAAATATCACTCTAAATAGCTATTCTGCAATACTATCCAAATATCTTTGAATTTTATTGACTGAATACAGCACTCTGCGACCTATGTAGATTCTGGCTTCGGCTTGCTCTCCTATTTTGCGTGCAGTTGCGTGACCACACGACAGCATAGAAGATAGCTTATCTATGTCCACAGTTATAACATTAGGGGTCAATTTGTTGTTTGTTTTGTTCATTTTGATTCCTCCATATACTATTTTGAAGAAATCGTAATGTTGAGGTCTGACCCCTGTGTATGCTACTTTCTCTTCATGTTTGATTCAATTGATGCAACTCGGGTGTTGAGATCATCAATCTGTTCGCCATGTTTGTTTATTCTGTTGTTCTGCTCCTGATTATCTCTAGTCAGAGTATCAATAGCATCATTTAGCTTTTGAATAACAACCCTTAAATCGTTAATAGGCTGAACAAATTTCATTACAACCCCCACAAAAGCTCCTAATGTAACTATTGAAGTAATCAGGTAGCCTATGAATTGTATAGTGTCCATTATTATTCCTCGTTGTTATTCTCCACGAAATTCTTAAATGCCTGATGCATACCAGTAGAAGCTAATCCCATTAGAGCACCCAATATGAAGTTCTGAAATGAAAGTCCAGTAACAATCAGGTTTGAAATGCCACCTACTAATGCAAGAATAGCTGGGATGTCATCGTTTGGTATGAACTTGAACAATGATGCGTGTTTAAATATGTATCCCAAGATAAGACACGCAATCACTACTACTGGTACAAAATACGAAGTTAATGCATTAAAATCCATATTTTACACCTCCTCTGTTGCAGATTCTCCTGCTGAGACCTTATCAAATATAGCGTTGGCATAAGCTTCAAATTTGTCATAATCAGCATCTGCTGTTGCTTTGTTGTCGATGTATGTCTTACGGTCAGGGCAACTCTTGTACATGTTGATTCTTCCATCAAACTCAAGACGAGCCTCGAAAGTGATAATATCCTGCTGTGTTGCTGGGTCTTTTGAAGAACCCTGAATTGAAAGTGTAGTTGTTGCGTTTAACATTGTTTAATCCTCCTTAATGTTATCTTCTGTCATGAACTCGAGAACTGTATAGACCATAGGTGTACACTGCTCTGGGAAATCTTCCTCTGAGATTGTGTTAATCTCTACTGATACGTCCACATTTGAAAGCTCTAAATATTCTTTATAGAACTCATCCCAACGTGGATTCTCAGGATTGATTGAGTCAGAATCCCCAGAGTACTGCTTTATAAGATTAGCTCTCTCCTCTTTATAAGTCTCTAGCTCAGACGTAAGCTTCTTTAAATTTCGAGCAATAGAGAAACTACCTTTTCTGGAGAAAGACATATTCATTACTCCAGATTTGATAATTTCCTGCTCTATGTCATATAAATGACCTATTGTTGTGCTAAATGTTTTCATTTTTATCTCCTTTCAGTTCTGCAATTTCGTTTTGCATTTGCTTAATTATTTTTTCGTTATATGCCAAACGCAGTATAAGGAATTGCTCGTAATCCATACCATAATATAATGTTGGATTATTTATTTGAATTCTATCTTTAAATATCATTTTTAAATTATCGCTTGGCATACCTTTGTTATCAAATTCACGTATAATATCCTGCGCAATTGCACCAAAATGAATATTATTGTCGTGATACCCTGGTCTATTAAGACGGTATTGAACTAAATCAACTTTTCCTACGGCTTCAATATACGCATTTTTAATTTGCATAATATCTTTTTTTAATCGTCTATCTGATGACGTCCATACGTTAGTTGAATCTACATAAAAATGTAATGTGGAATTATCCCACCAACAAGAATACAAATGCGAGGCACTATCCCATCCATGCATAGCATATCCGTAACCAATATAGTCTTGTATCATCAAACCGTTCCGTGACATTAGTTCCATACGTCCATTATTTTTATAATATCGTATGCAGCCGCAGGTATATCCGTCAACAGGATTTGTTTGTGGTTCCACGCAGTCTGTTTCAGTACTAAAATAAATTGCTGGAAGATTATTTTTGCGTATTACAGTGGTGGTATCTACACATAAATCAGCTGCGGCCACCCTTAAATAATTTTTATCAATGGAACCGCCTGCTGTAGCTGTGCTTATATTAGAAAATTCTATACCAATAGTTTTTTTCGGGCCTGCTTTATACCCAATAAATCCATTTTCTCCATTAAAATCAATTAGCCAATATCCAATGTCAGATGGTTCTCCATATGGAATTCTTACAGAAAAAGACTTAGTGAATTCACCAGCTGCACCAGTTATAGTAGAACCTTCAATAGTAGCCGCTTTCACAGTTCCACTAAAAGTAGCATTACCAGCTGAATCTAATGTTAAATTCTTAGCACTAATAGTAAAATGTCCGGTTGTGAGCGCTATGGAATTGCCGGATATTTTGAGTTCAGAATTTACCTGATTTACCACATCGCCTTTTTGCACGCATTCGATCCAATTACTCCATGATGATGCAGATGTGCCAGCTCTCCAGTATTCCTTGCCACTTCCTTCTACTTTAGCAGTTTGTTTAGGATAGCCGCCGATTGCATCATTCCATGGTACTACTGTTAATAAATAGCAAAAATTTCCGTTGCCGGATAATCCGATTACGGAACATTGTTTAAATTCGGCAACAGATGTACGCGGATAATTTGCAAAATACCATGATGGTGGTTGATTAGTGCCTCTGGTATCTTTAACATCCAAACCGTCTCCTTTTGGTCCAGTTGGTCCTGTGTTTCCTTTAACACCTTGTGGACCTGTTGGACCAGTTGCTCCCGTATTACCTTTTACTCCTTGTGGTCCTTGGGGACCTTGTTTACCTTGTGGTCCCTGTGGTCCTGTGTTTCCTTGAATACCTTGGTCGCCCTTAATTTTAGCCCACGTATAGGAACTAACAGTTGTGGGGTCTCCACTATTATAATCTGTACAAGTACCAATATAAGTGCCAACAGTTTCACCATTGTTAGTTGTAAACGTTTTACCACCATCATTTGAGTACTTAATATGCAAATATGATGTTTTACCATTCGTTCCATCAGTTCCTTTAATACCTTGATCACCAGTCAACTTGCTCCATTTGTATGATGAAGGCGATGTGCTACTTACCGAGTTGCTATCTGTGTATACACCAATATACTTCGATGGCGTATCTGTCATTTGACTCGAAGATGATGGGTTTGCAATCGATGAATACTTAATATGCAAGTATGAACTTTTGCCGGCTTCTCCAGGGTCTCCTTGTTTTCCCGGTATACCTTGAACACCTTGTTTTCCTTGTAATCCCTGTTCTCCTTTATCACCAGTTCTACTTACTGAATACTCGTAATCATGGCTTCCATCCGTATAAGTCGTTATTTTCTGACACCATAAATATTTGCCATTTGATACAACAGGCACACTTGCACTCCAAATTCCTGTAGGAGGAGTTGTTCCGCTATCGCCAACCAAATATCCAATAGTTGTCGAATCAATTGATTTAATAGCGTCTACTTTGCTATCAACTTCATCAATAGCGTCTTTTACACTCTGTCCAGTAGCAAATGTAAGACTTTCAGCAGATATACCAAGCTTATATTTTCCGTCAGTATCAACATAAAACTTGATGTAGTTATTACCATCACCAAATCCAAGTTGACCATCCTTACCCAAATATATTCCTCGTACTGTACTCGTTGCGGACTCTTTGCCAGTTGAATATATTGCTGTATCTTTAATATGAAATCCGGCAATTGTAGCGTCAAAAGCTACTAAATCTTTAACAGATATCTGGGTAGCGGTTATAGTTTTTGCAGTTATAATGCTTCCGTTTATACTATTATATGATGTCTGCTCTGTATCTACTCCATTAGCAGCACTTATATTAAGCTTATAAAATAGGCCGTCGTCACCCTTCATTACAAGCTTATCAGCTACAATAGTGTTACCCTCAATTAAATCGCCCTTGATAGTAACACCTACAATTTCTCCTGTAACCGTCTGGTCACCTATAACTAAATCTTTAATAATACCAGAGGTTGCGTAGAATTGTTTAATAGCTGCCACGCCAATATTCGAAAAGTCTATGTTAGCGTACTTAAGTTCCGCATCTGTTGCATTAAGTTTTTTAGTAGATAAATCGTCGATTTCAGCTTTTCTCGCTTTTAAATCATCTACTGTAGCTTGCTTAAAATCGCCATAATCCGCTGATAAATTATATATAGTTGCATCGGTTGCTTCCAAATCTTTGATTGTTGCATACTTCAAATCTGCGGTTTTTGCAGTAAGCATATTTGACTCGATTGCGGTAAACCTACCCTCATTAGCAGTTAACGTTCCGTTTATCTTCTCATTGTCAACTTCAATGCTCTTAAAACGACCTTCATTAGCTTTGAGAGTTCCTTTAACAATCTCGTTATCTACCTCTAAATCTGTAACTCTACCCTCAACTGCCTGCAATTGCTCAGTACTAACTTTACCAGCTACTACTGTACCAAACTCACTAACTTTAGATGACAAATCTTTAACTTTATCGTCTGTTGCTTTCTTATCAGATTTACTTGTTGAAGGGTCTGTAACGTTGCCTGTGACTGTGGCTGAATGCGCTTTAATCAGAACTGTTACTCTATCCCCTTCCCTAATGCTTGTGGTTGTCTCAATAGGGGTCATTCGTTCCGAGCCATCAAGTTTGACGTACATCTTACCATTAAATTCTACGGCAGTTCCATAAACAGTAGAGTCTTTAGTGGCTGTAGCGTCTTCTTTTATAATCTTAGCAAAAGTAGTAGCTAAGTTATTAACGTTTCTCATGAGTTCCAATCACCCCCATAATTTTACTGTATACGTTGCTTTTTCTGAGACTGAACAGCCTGGAGTGCAAGATATAGACTGGCTAATCACTTTAGCTTTAACGTCTTTTAATCCCGCTTCCGGATATACAAACCTGACACAATCTCCAACTCTTGCAGGGCAATATCCATGCGTATAACTTATGGTGTATGTCAATGTAGAAAGTGCCTTAAGCTGAGCCTTAGCATAATCGTCTATCATCTCTTTGGTTGGAGTGCCTCCTATATCAGGGTCTGTTATTCTTTTTGTAATCTCTCTGCCCCTATTTTGAATAGACACAGGACTGTTCGAATCAGTGTTTTTTACTGTGGTCTCGTAATGTTCATTGTTCTTTGTATATATCACCTGCAAGACATTCGGTATGCCGTATAAATCTCTTTCCATCTGCATGCCAGGATGCAATATAGAAGCATTGTCTGATGTAAACGTCCACACTGGTTGCAATGCCTGATTATCTTGCTTCGGTGAGAAAAGAATTTGACCTAGCTCATCTAAGCCAAATCCATATTTTGCGTTTCCAATTAAATCAGAAAGAAACGAGAGCCAGGTGTCGTCTGAATTAGCAACAAAATCACCGTATAAAGTGATTCCGCTACTAACCGGTACAACCGGGGCTCTCGCGTGTTCTCTGATTAAGATTTTTGCATTGTCCATTATGTTTTCGCCTTTAAATATAGTATATCCTAAATCTGGTGGATTCTCTTTCAGCTCTATTAAAGGTGTGTAAGCATTTATCGACCTTGTCTCTCGCTTACCATTGAACGTAGAACTTTGCATTTGTAAAAGGAATGTTCCAAGAGGTATACGTTCTGTAATCCCATTTTGAACAACTTTGAGATATGCTCTAATGTAGCATTCTCCTATATCGTCATCTATATCAAAGTTTGCTGAGCCGAGTGTTTCTGCTGTTGAATCTCTTGATATAGTAGCTGATTTGACATTTGCGAGTAAGTCTACGTCTTTCCAAGTATTTGGATTAACCGTATAGTACTCGAATGTCTGTGTCATAGACTTACTCCAGTCTGTCATCTTACATATCTCCTTCTACTCTAGTTATTGTTAGTGTTACAGGAACCAGCTTTTCCGTATGTTTCTGAGAAAAGCTTACCTTTACATTAGCCCAAAAGCCAACACCAGATGGTTCCCTTACATACACGTCGCCCATCCATCTTTGTATACGACGTAGCTGATAAATTGTTTCTTTGTCTGTTTTAAGAACATCTACATTCCATGTTGCAGATGCTCCTATTTGTGTTCCGTAATACGAAACTGGGTTTTTACGCCCAATATATTCAACTAACTCAACATCTGGGTCAGTTGATTCCGATACATCTACGTTGTAAAGCAATTTAAGCAATGAACCAGCCCACGGTGGGTTTACCATTGTGTCACTATTATTAGTGTCAAAGCTTGACCATTCTTCATCCCATTGCAGAATAATATAATCGCCATTTATAGGATAGCCAGGTGGGTCATAAAAGCTCACTGCTCCGGTAGATTCTTCTGTTGCTATGATTCTGTATCTAGCATAATCCAATGCTGGATGCGGGTCTGTTACATGAATATTCCTGTTGCATTCTATCTGGTCAGCAATCTTAACAAAGTCACCATCGTAAGTTCTTCTGTAAACAGCCAATGTTACTCCCGATGCAGGATCGCCATTTGAATCTGTACAATACGGCCTGACAAATGCAGAATATGAATTTTCATCTATACCAATCTCAGCATCTGGCTCATACTTACTTTCTGTCCAATTAACAGATATGGTTGTTGACGCTGTAGCCGTAAGACCTGAGTTCATAGATACTACTACTGTAACTGTATAATCCTGATTATTTTCAAGGTCTATATTATGTGCCGACATCTCAACGAGTAATGCTTCACCGGTGTCAAAGTTTTTGAAATATACTTCTTCACCGGCATTCACAACTTTTGTCTGTCCAATTTGGTCTATTGTTGTGTAATTATTTGCAGCTGCTATAGATACATGATAGCTTACTGGCGCCTGAGTTTTAGGTCCCGGTAATCCATAAATATAAAATGGAAACTGCTGGATAACTGATGTTGGATTGTTATCCTTATTGCGTATGCTAAGGGACAGTGTAGGTGGTGCATAAACATTTATTCTTCTAACTACAGACCAATCGCCATATTCTAGCGTTACGCCACATGTTCTTGCACACCAATCTATAACTGTTCCCTCAGAATATATACTTGTATCAATTGGATATGATGGAGTAACATCTTTATCATCTTCTGCCTGAGTGTTTTTAAATGGATCTGGATTAGTTGTTAATTTTTTACCGTTAACTAGAATATTCAGTTCTGCATACTTCCATCTTGAGCCATCTTCTGAATTATGAATCCAATATAACTTCAATGGCTCTCCTGTAACTACAGTGGACACTGATGACCATGTCGTAGGCGCGGCCGGTTTTGTTCCTATCACAACAGAAGTTATAGCAGTCCAATCAGATTCGCCCTTATCATTTACAGCACGAACTCTAAAGAAATACTCGCTTCCGCTGTCAAGACCTACAAATTCAAACTGTGTCTTTTTGATTCCAGTTTTTGTGCTTGTCTTGTCTGTAATATCGAAATATGATTTCTTTGTTGCATACTCAATATCATAAGATGTTGCACTTTTAACCTCTGACCAAGAGATTATGATTGAAGTCTTAGATGTCGCCCGGCATTGATTTATTCCGTTTGGTGTGGCCGGTATAGTTCTTACTTTACTTGAGAAATCTGACCAAGGACCGTCTATTTGAGTGCCATAATAATCATTTATAGCTCTAACACGAGCCATATATTCGCTTCCCGCTTCAACATTACAAGTAAAGGCACCTTGAGCTAGCCTGACTGTTACTGTTCCGGTTTTATAAAGCACATCATCTTTGTATATTTCAAATAGCAATTCATCAACTTTGTTATATTCACCATTTTCGCTATAATCTCCAATGTTTGTTAATGACACAGTTAATGAATATTTTTTTATTTCAACAGAAGGTGTGCTCATCTTTGGAGGTGGATCTCCGCCAAGTGAATGGTCCGCATATATCCATGAACCTGTCCAATATGCAGTTGAAGTGCCGTTTACATCATGATATGTTGAAACTGGAAGTACCCAGCATCGTACTATTAATGCGTTAGATGGTGCATTGTATCTTGAAGATTTAGCGGTAACTTCACCCTTTTCACCAATAAACCAAAGCCCGTCGCCAGTCTCGTAGTCCCACTGAATACCATAATGGTCAAGTGTTTTTACATCAACAACGGAAGTTTGCTGAGTTCCGCCCGACAAATACGCAACATTAACCGGCGAATCAATGCTATGAGAACCAGACTCATTTTTATCAATTACTGCACGATCGCCGGCTATTTGTTTAATGTACCATTTGTCATTTTTTACCCAATCGGGCATATGCTGACCATTGTAATAAGTTGCATTCGATGCTATTGAAACGAGAGAACCAACACCCATCGCAGTGCCAGTGACTACTGTGGATTTAGTCCATTCATCGAAGTCCCATGTCGCCAAGTATGTGCCGGTTGTTCCGGTTTCCAACGCAACCTTCAAATTTGATACTGCTGGCATGTTAGATTCTCCTTTCTGTTATTACTGCATCTACAAGTGTTTCAATAGCGCTTGAAATACTTGAATTATTGTCATATGTTATTCCGTCTATTTGGTAAGTTGGTTTGCTGATTCCAGAGATTTCTTTACGTAATCCTGTGATTGCAGAAATCACATCAGCATTACCACTATTTTGATTGCGTGAGCGCATTCTTGAATTAATAGCATTTAACTGAGCGCTTAAGCCCAAATTTATATTACTGCCAAGCAATTGATTCATGTCTCTTGCACTTGCGTTAACACTGCTCATATCTACAACTGGTCTAATAGTCGGAGACATATCAATATCGCCATTTATCATATCAGTGAGCGCTGCCAAGGCATATGATGCTCCGTCAACAGCTGACCTAGCCATTGATTTAGATGAATCTTTAGCCTGTGAAGCATATGCGTCAATACCCTTAACCATTCCCATAGGAATGTATTTACCTATTTTGTAAAATACTTTAGATGGTGAATGCTCATCGAGTTCCTTCTGAGCGGCTCTTGTAGCAGCTCTTGCCATAGCCTTTGCTTTTGCTTTGACGATATAATCATTATCACTTATACCGTTAGCAAGTCCCCTTACAAGATAAGCACCAGCTCCATAAAATGCGTCTCTATAACTTCTAGCTTCTGTAACACCAGCCTTAACTGCATTTTTGACGTTATTTACGATCATGCTTTTACCTGATATAACTCCATCGGCCATACCAGCAGCTACAGCTTTCATCGCAGATGACGCTTTCGAACTATATCCCTTTATGGTTTGTATCATTTTATTCAATACACCTGTAACAGCTTTAGTGAATGACGATGCATTCTTTGAAAAGCCACTACTAACTGCTTTAGCCACTGATGAGCCTGCCTCCGTAGCTTTAGCAGAAGCACCTTTGAATGAAGTAAGTAATGCGTTCACACCTGAATCGCCAATTGTCTTCATCTGTTTTGAGAATGAAGATAAACCGCTTGTATCAACTTTTGACATCTGGTTCGAGAAATCAGATAATGCCGATGCAAAGCTCTTTAAATTACTTCCTGAATCTTTTCCGATTTCAGCAGAAAATGAAACTAACGAACGACAACATGAAATCATGCTGTTTATATTCGTTATGCTAATACCTTCTGATATAGTTGAAGATACTGATTGCAATGAGCCGGCAATACCTGTAAAATCGGTGCTTATTGCTAAATTTAAATTTGAAAGATTATCAAATTTAGCATCTTTTGCATAGGTGTTGAAGTCGACTAAATCTTTAGCAGAATCAATTGCACTACCAATTGCTGTTGCCGAAACAGCTCCTGACACTGATGCTGAGAATGACGCTATTGCTTCACCAAAGTCAGCAATATTATCACCAAAATCAGATAAATCATTATCTCCGAACCACCAGCCTTTAACTCCGCCTTCATCTGGAACTATTTTATTTAATTCCACCATCATGGCTCCAGCATTTGCTGCTGTCTGAACCGCATCGGAGTCTATCTTGCCTGCTACTTTTTCAGAGAATGACGCTATTGACTTACCGAATGACTCAAGATTATTGCCAAAGGTTGCCATATCATTCTTACCGGTAAAGAAATCAACAACTCCACCCGTATTAGGTATTGTCTCTTGAAACTTTGCCATGATAGAGCCAGCATCTGCAGCTGCCTGAACAGCATCTTGGTCTATGTTACCAGCTACAGTTTCAGAAAATAATACAATGGATTTTCCAAATGATTTAAGCATTGTACCAAATGTATCAATATCATTTTCACCAGCAAAGAATCCTAGTACGCCACCTGAATTAGGTATTGTGGATGCCATTTCAGCCATTATTTTACCAGCGTTCGCTGCGGCTTCTACAGCACTTGCGTCCACTTTGCCGGCTACAGTTGATGAGAATTCGGCTATAGCATTTCCAAATGAAACCAATTGTGTCCCGAATTTGTCCATAGAATTATCACCGCTAATCCATGAACTAATGCTTGACAACAGGTCTGCGGCTGTTATTATCATAATGGTTTCAGCAAGCGCTTTAACACCTTCCATCATGTCTGGGCTTATAAGCAATGCTGCTGTTAAGAACGGCATTGCATTTATCATAAACTGTGATAATTCACTTCCTAAATCTGCAAAGCTTTTACAAATTGGGCTAAACGTCATTATGCTAGACACAAAATCTGCTGCTGTGAGCAATAATATGCCTGCTGTGAGTGCCCCAACTTTTGCTACAAAATCAATAGGGTCAACCGCAGATAAAGAAGTTATGAACGGCTGAATCTTATCTCCAAATGCAGATAAATTATCAGCTATTTCAGGTAATCCGGAAGTAGCTCCTGCTGCAAATCCGCCGACTATGCTGCCGACAAAATTGCCTAATGCATATCCTATAGAAGATAAGAAACTTCCTCCATCTTCCACTAGTTCTGTAAGTCCCGGTATTCGTGATAATCCGCCTAATGCAGCAAGAACCAATCCCATTATGCCAATAAATGCTGACAATCCCAGTGCACCTTCTATGGCTCCAGATATTGGTATATGACTTACTATTGCTAGAGCTACAGAAAGAGCTAATAACAAGACTGACAGACTAGCTGCTGATGCCAGAACTGATTCTGGTTTACACTGAGCTAATTCATATATCATAACCGTTATAGCGGCAAGTGCTAATGTCATAACAGCTATTCCCGGTATTGCTGCAATTGCAACCTGAGCGGTAGCGCCAACAATTGCTAGTGTTCCAGCGAATGCCAGCATTGCTATTGATAGTCCAGCAGCTGCTGCTAATGTATTTTGCCATTTGCATTGGCTTAATGCAATTAACATTATGCCAAGTAATCCAACAACTACGGACATTGCTACGATTGAACCCATCGCGCCTTTTACATTACTAGCGCCATGTTCCATAATCGTAAACATAAGCATAACCATTGATAATGCAGCTGTTGCTGGTAAAAGCTTTTGCCATTCTATAAATGATAATGCGGCTACTGCTGCAGCCATAACACCTATTGCAACAGCCATAGCTATTATTGAACCTTTGCAATCTTCTGCACCTTCTGTAGCGGCTATCATTCCTGACATGAATATCGCTAAAACTGCTACAGCAGCAACACCTTTTGCAAGCGCAGGAAGTGATATCATACCTAGCATAATTGACACTGCTGCCAAGATAGCAACTGACACACTTAATGCAAGTAATGTTGCCCCTATTTTGACGATTTCAGTTCCATTAGCGTATTTACTTATAGCGACCATAGCCAGAACAAATCCAGCAAATGCAACCATGAATAATGTTCCTTTTCCAATTGCTGCAAGGCTTAATCTTCCTACGAGTTGCATAGTAATAGCAAGTAATAATAGTGAGGCAGAAATCGACAATATCATTTTTCCAAAGTCTTTTGCGTTTTTGGTCAACATAGAGGCAATTGCCATATAGTCAATAAAGACCATAAAAGCAGCCATGAATATTCCGCCTTTTATCGCCGCTTCTGGAGATAAGCAATCTATAAGTTTAACAACAGCAACCATCAATCCAATTGCTATCGCTAACTTTATCATCATTGTTCCAAATTTGCTTACGTTTGGACCGCCAAGTCTTGATGCTATGCCTAATAGTATTGCAAATGCTGTAAACGCTATTGCAAAGTTTCGTCCCTTTGTAAGTTCATCAGATTTTAAGAGCCCTATTAGTTTAACCGCTGCAATCGTGAGTAATAAAGCTATAGCCAGTTTGGTCATCATTTTACCAAATTTGTTTATATTGGCCATTTGTTCATCATCAACACATTTACCAAGGACACCTGTCAATATTACTATCAATCCGCACAATCCAGCCAGCATTTTAAACCCTTGAGTCGCTTGATCTGGGTTTAGTTTGCCCATGATTTTGACTGTTTCAGCCATTAATAAAAGTGCCATACCCATTTGGATAAGGCATGTTCTAAGTCCTTTAATATTCAGACCGTTTTTGTCAAGCGACGCTGACGATTCTGAAAATTTTGATATAGCAACGGTCATTATAGATAAAGCAATTCCAAGCGCTACAATGCATGTGGTTGCGCGTATTAGTTCATCTTTATCCATCTGACCAAGGATATATACAGCTCCCGCCAGAATTAAAAGAGATTCCGCTATTTCTTTAATACCTTCTGCTCTTGTTTTAAAAGCTTTAGCTTTCATAACTTTCTTAAAGCTTTTAGTAGCCACTTTGATGCTGGTCGATATGTTGTTTAACACATCGGATATTGAAGCTGCCACACCTCCGATTTGAGTAGCGAAAACACTGAAATTCTTTATTGCTGTGGAAAGCTGAGTTGATATATTAAGTAATCCGGCTGATGCAATTCCTGCAAATATCTGATTCCAGTCTATGTTTTCAAACCAAGTTACCATTCCACCAGTCAATTGATTTAATGATTCTTTTACATCCGGAAACGCGTCAAGAATACCCTTTATCAAACCTGCTACGATAAATCCACCTATTGCAATCATTACTTTTGAAGGTGAATGAATATCAAGAATGTCCTTTATTGTATCTATAATAGTATTAGCGATTTCAGAAATGGCCTCTATAATAGAACCAATCTTTCCGCTCATGCCATCTTTGAGACCTTCAATTATAAAAGCTCCTATTTCTTTTAAATCGAGATTCTTAAGTTCCTTGACTCCGCTTGATAGCGACTCGATCCATCCTTGAGCTACATCGCTTAAGTCTACGGACTTTATTTTTTCTAAGAATGATTGCACTTCTGGAAGACTAGATATGTAATCATATAATTCTTTTAATCCAGAAGACACCATTTTGATTCCTTCTGCCAAAAGATTAACGCCAGCAGCAAGAAAGTCATTTTCGCTAAGAAACTGGTCAATCTTATATAAGAAGTCACCTATTATTGCAGTTACATCGAGGAAACTTAAACCAAATGCTTTTAATAAAAGCGAAACAACTTTTATGGCAATCTTAAAACCGCCGCCAAGTATGTTTGTACCCCACTTTAAAATAACAAATAAGCCTCTAAAAGTAGATACTAATTGGTCTGCATGTTCACCCACCCCAAGCATTGACTCGGACATGCTGTGAAATTTCTCAATCACACCATACAGGTCACTTGATGTTACTGGGTCAAATACTGATTTCCATGCTTCGCCAACAGATTTGAATACTGTCCCTATAGCTTTACCAATATTTGTGAATGATTCTATTAACAGCTCTCGTCCGCCTTTTCTGCTCGACTCTTCTTCAAGAAGTTCCTGCATAGATTTGCCAGTTTTCTTTGACTGAGCTTCAAGGTCTCGTAAAGCATAAATTTCATCCTGTGTAAATCCAATATTCGTAAGCTGTTCATCAGACATTGCTGCAAATGATTCAATTGCTTCGGCCTGGGCTTTTGTTACCTCTTCCTGAGCTTCTTTGTAATCTGTTGCATGTCTTGTTGAGTCACCGAGTTGCTCATTTACAAGATTCTGAATATGAGCCCAATCCATGCCTGCTTCTGTAAGTTTTTGAACTCGTTCTGCGCCGTTTCCAAATTCTCCACCAATAACTCGATTTACTACTTCTCCGAAATTTTCAGTGACTTTAGTAACAGTTTCTGTTGCTTCTCCGACAGATTTAATTCTTTCACCAAGACTCTTAAAATTGTTATATAATGCACTGTCTAGTACTTTATTACGAGCATCTGAGAATTTATTAATAAGCCCGCCAATCGCATCACTAACACTTGTCCAGAGTTTACGAGCATCTTCGAAATCACCAAATATAAGCCGCCATGTTGTGGTCCATCCAGAGCCCAAGGCTTCCTTGCATGTGTCTATAAGCTGGCTGAATGTTTTTACTTTTGTTGCAGCTTCTCCAGCAGTCTTAGCCATTGTTGCGATTTGCTCTGCTTCTTCCTGAGAATATCCTTCGTCAACGAACTTTTTTACAGCTGCTTCATATTCTTCTTGTGTATCTGCTGCTGTGGCAAACTGGTCAAGAGTTTCTGTTAAAACCTGAGTTGTAAGCCATTCACCTTTTGACAAGCTTTCTCTGAATGATCCATATGTATTGATAGCTTCTTTAGCACCTGTTTTTAAATGCTCAGAAGTACGTATTAATGCATCCTGGAATACTTGTCCTCCCATTCCGGCATTCACAACCGAATTCCAGTCCATTAATTGGACTTTACCCGCTGCAATTGCCTGTGAAAGCTGATACATAGCTGTAGATGCCTGCTGAGCATTAGAGCCTGATGTTGCTGCAAGGTTTGCAATACCTTTGATTGATGACACTGATGTACCAAGTTTTACTCCTGCTGCTGTGAACGTACCGATGTTACGTGTCATTTCTGAAAAATTGTAAATAGTTTTATCAGCATAAGTATTTAATTCATCAAGATATTTATTTACAATTTTAACATTTGTTCCCTCTTTTTGAGTATTTGCCAGAATTGTCTGTACAGCATTCATCTGGGTTTCATACTCTGACATACCATCTTTAACAGGATTAGTAGTCAAAGCAGAAAGTATTTTCCTGCCAGTGTTTACAGCATTATTCGTAATATTGGCTAAAGCTGTTCCAGCTATAACCTGCAATGAGGAAAATTGAAGACTAACTTTCTGAACACTATTTGCTAGTGTGCTCATGTCCACCCTTTTTGCAGAATCTGAAAGTGAACTGAGCGATTTATCTGCATCTTGAAAATTGAGTTTAGCTTTGAGTTTATCAATTGTAGACATACTCGTAGCGACACCTTTTTCAAATTGGTCGTTATCAAATCGCATCTCTACAACTTTATTATCTACAGTTTGACTCATACGCTAGTAACCTCCTTCCAAGCATTGTTTGCAATTTCATCAAAAATAGGCTGAATAGCAGGATTGATGTAATCTCTTCCTTCTACCCAGCCTCCAGTTCCTGTGCCATGACCGTACTGTAAAATAACGGCGATTGGCACTCCTTCACGGATATTTGAATTTTTAAATTGTATAGACACTGAACCATTTGACCGTTTTATCTCGTAATACCAAGAACTTGCTGTCTGTCCAGTGTCTTTTGGGGTTGCATTAGACAATGCTTCAACTCCAGCACGTCCGTACTTATCTAAATCCCCTATTTTGATTCCTTCTTTAAGCTTCTCGAAATAACGATTAAGCTTTGAGAAATCTCCCTTTTGTCTAAATGTAATCATGTCAAGTTCTATCCTTTTGAATGAAAGCGCGCTCTGTTTCTGGCATTTATCTCAGCATATTTAGATATCATGTCGCGTTGAGGCACTTTCTTTGTTCCTTTATTTCTTTCTAATTCAGTAACTCTAATGAGAACAATCAATCTTTTGATATTCCATTTCTCGCATTCGAAAGGAATACCAAGCTCAAGCATCCAATAGTAAATAACTTCGGAAGTTATTATTTTTTTACTTGTGCCTCTTTCTTTTGGCAAAGTTGTAGCTGTCATTGGACGCTCTAGGTATTTATTAATTGCTTCATGATTTTCAGTGGATAAATAATCGAAGATTGGGTCTGATTCGTTTGCATTCAATGCCATGCAACGTATGTAATCGTAAACCTCATCGTTAGTTTTCTTTGAATCTATGAATGGCTTACACCATTTAGATTCCCATTTAGATACTGAAATTAGAGAATGTTCTAGTTTAAGAATTCCACCTTTAAATGGCGGTTTAGTGTAAAATACTTCATTTTGTTCATCCCACAATCTAATTGCATCTGATGGTGGGACTATTAGTGTAAGCATATTACTGTTCGAGCTGCTCTAATGCCTGCTTTTTGATCTCTGCAGTATCTTTGTTGCCAGGCGTGATTCCATTAAAGAAATCAATGGCCTTATCAGTATCTGCAACTAATTCCATAAACAGTTTAGAGTAAGCCGGTGTCTCTTCAAAAGCCTTTGAGATTTCAGGAGATTTGTGGAATTGTTTTCCATCTGGAGAAATCTCTCCATATGACTTAAGAATAAGCTCCTTGAATATTTTTACCATTGATGGAGTATCTTTAGCTTTTACAATACGTTTTGCCATCTCTGACAAGCCGCCTGTTGTTGAAAGCTCCATCTCTACTACTTCTGCTTCTGAAAGATTGAAGTAGCAATCATCTTTACGTTTATTACCGAGAAAATCCTCGTACTCTATTGTTTTGCATAACATAATAATTATCTCCTTTCAATTTTAAGCAAAAAAAAACAGACCATCGAAGTGATGATCTGTAAATCAATTTACTTATTATTTTTTTTTATCTTTGTGTATTATTGCATAGTCAAATACCAATCCAGCAGCTAGCATCTCCAATAATATAATATACCAGCCTATTTCAACATCAAATGCAGCAAGCACAATGCCAACTACAAGTAATACGGCTGCAAATATTAAAGCATATTTTAATATTTCGTTCATTTGTTTGGAGCGTTCACGCTTGACATCCATTTCTCGCATTTTAACTCGCTCAGAGGATTCTGTTTCTTTAATCTTGGCCTCATCATAAATATGAGTTTCTTTTCGAATAGTGCCATCATCTAAAGCTATTTTAGTGCCACAGTACTGACAATAGCAAAACGGCCTGCTTGAGTCTATGTCGTCCAAGTTAGCATTACAATTTGGACATGTAAGTGAAATAAGTTTCATAATACGTTCCTCCTATGCATCAACTATTGTCAGTATAGCACCATTTTGATTATCTGTCGACTATTTTACACGTTTGTAGCTGCACCAAGAAGAGTGATAATCTCTGCTGGAAGAGGTAATCTAGCCTCAGCCTCTTCTGTACCGTATAATAAATCCTCAATCTTCTTGAGTGTAGCGGCATCAGTCTCTGTTGAGTTAATTACGAGAGTTGCAGTTGGCTTAAAGCCTGGTACATCTACAGGAACTGTAGAAATTTCCCATGACATTTCAGCTGCCTCAGGTGACTCATTAACTGATGAATGATCAACAGGTGATGGAGCTGCTGTACAGCCGTATACAAGATGAATCTTGTAGCCATGATCCGTTCCATCTGTATCGTTTCCGATAAGTGTCTGATAAGAGAATCCAAATGTCTTTCTCTTCTGCTGTCCGATTGTAACACCTTTACCAAGTGAAGACTCGCCGTTGCATTCTTTGAATCCGTCCGGGTACATGTAGGCGCTGATTGTAGCTTTGTACTGCTCATCTGCAACAAGATTTAAGTACTTCTTATTGTTGGCGTATACTGCTGTGGCATCTGCTCCCTCTGGAGACTCAGATACTTTGCTAATACCATTCCAAGCCTCTCCCTTAGGATAAGCTCCGCCCTCAGCAACGTAAAGTACACCTTTGCTGACACCAGTCTCAAACTCTCTCTCGCCTGTCTGGTCCCATACTAATTTCTTACCTGCCATTATTAGGTTTCCTCCTTAAATAAATATTGTGAATACAAAGTGATTAAGCCCAGAAGTTGTAAAGTGCCTGTCAAAAGCACAGTATGGCAATTCTTCGAGTTTGTCCTTGAATTTGCTATCTGGGTCATAATCAATAAGAGTAATTGTGTATCCTTGTTTCTTTATATAGTTGTTATTGTTTGCCGGTATACGTTTCTGGCTTCCCAGTTCATACTTTATGCAAGGATAATTTAACTTCGGTGGAGGCTGAAAATATACATTTTTTGTGCCGAGAATCTCCACCAGTTTATTGTGTAGCGTGATTCTATCCGCCATTATAGACTCCTCCAATAGTTAAGATTAGTTTTCTGTCCTTAGGCTCCACAGTTTTTATAGTCCATTTGGAACCTAAATATTCCACATAACGCATGTCAGGAATGTGCTCAAAAGCGAACTCATCCCCAACAATTGCTATAATTGTATTCAAGTTTGGGCTACTATTGACGTTAGAGCCAGACGTTTCGAGATTTCTATAATCTCTTGTAACATCACCAAAATATGCATGATGTTCTATGTATGAATCGGTCCAAACTCCAGGCGCTGTTTCGCCAGGTACATTGAATCCGATATTTCCATAAAATCTACCCATAATGCCTCCTAGTATCCCATTTTGATTATTTCAGACTTTTCTATTTACCAGTTGTCTGTGATGCTCCACCTGCTGACTGTGTACCGCCGCTAGCTGCTGCAGCTTTCTTAAGGACAATTGCAGAGTATGGTGTTGTAAGAGCGCCACTCATACGAGTCTCCATTAAGTACTTCATCTGGTTGTAATCGATATCGAAATCATCGAATGTGTTAACTGCACCACCCTTATCAGCACCTGCTGTGTAGTCAGTCATGTTAACAATGATTCCGTAAATGTCTTTGTAATTCTCCATCTCTGGAATTGTTACGATCTTGCTTACACGCATAGCTGTTGCGAGCTTCTCCTCTGACTCATAGATTACACGTCCATTCTGGTCCTCAAGGAGAAGAAGGTTTGTAAGTACATCCTCTGTTGTGTAGAATGTAGGTCTTCCTGAGCCCTTGTAATCCTTACGTGCCTTAACAGCTCCGCGGACAACTCCCTTATACTCTGAATCGTTATCAGAGTATGAGCTGCCTTTGATCTTGTAATCTGTACCCTCTTTGATTGTGTACTTGATAGTATACATATCTTCGTCAGATACTACAGGACGGATGTTCTGCTCATTGATCTTATCATCAGATGATGCAATTCTGCCATCACCAAGAAGCATAGCAAGTGCAAGCTCCTTATTAAGCTGGCTACGCATCTCTGCACGCTGCCACTCGATTACATCGAATGAAGTAATATCTACAACATCATCTCTATCCATCTTTAACTTGATGTATACAGTTGTAGGGGTTGTAACTCTCTTAAGAAGAGCAAGGGCAATCTCTTTCTTCATGTTGCCCTTAATGTAACCCCTTGCTCTGGCCTCATCAGCATCAAGAGTAGCAAATGTTGTCTTTACTCTTGAGAAAGGTACATGATGAACTGAGCCCATAATATCGCTTACCCATGTCTCATCTTTCTTGATGAATGTTGACGGTACATTGAGCTCTGTTGGCTCCGGGAAAAGCATATTAATATCTGTAATGTTATTTGCTGCTGCGTGCTCGATAAAGCTCTCTCTCATTGAGCCATACTTCTTAGCGTCTTTGATTGCCTCATCAATAATTGCTGAATGTAACAATGCCTCCTCTGAATTGTTGTCGTTGTCGAAAACGCTGTGCTTCATTGTTGGTTCTCCTCCTTCATTATCGTCGTCTAATTCGCCTTCACTAGCTGCTCCAACTAGTGCATATAAAACTTTCTGCTGCTCTTCTGTCATAGAATTAATGACATCTTCTACTGTTTTGTTGCCCTGCTGCTGAGCTGAACTTGGATTGTTATCTGCCACCTTTGTATCTCCTTCCTTTGGTGCATTTGTCTTACCATCTGAATGGCACAGGATGGTAATAGGTAAATTACCGTTATAGATAAATCCTTCACCTGCCTCTGGATCGTCACTGTGGGTTAATACCCAGTCAATCTGAGCACCATCATTTGCCCCAGCGTGGACAAGACTTAATTCTCTGATAACGCCATGCAAGACTTCGTTACCCATCTGTTTAAGCTTGTTCGCATAAATAGAAAGTGATGAAATATCGCCATGCTGGACAATCTCCTTTGCCATCTTTGCGTTTTCGCTGTTATTAAATTTGCAATATGCATACATGCCGTCCGAACGATTTTCCAAATCAGCGTGTCCAATGACATCACTAATGTCCTGATGGTCATGATTCCAAAGTAATGGAATACGGCTGCCATCCTGAGCTTTGAATGCATCACGTTTAATGATTCTTCCATCGCTGCATAAAATGTCATTCATTGTTGCATAGCCTGCAAAGTCATAATCATTTGGATTGAATCCCATTTTGATGTTTTCCTCCTTGTTTTATTAGTAATCAGTTCCATAGTCGTAATCTTCATCTGGGTCTTCATCCGTAGTGGATGCAAATGACTGGTTTTCACCTGGATTAAGATTCTTATTACGAAGTTCATCTGCCTGAGGGTCATCAACCGGCTTCATACCGATAACGGCGCGCATCTCGTTGGTAGACATGATTTCGTTACGTGTGAATTTGTCTGCAATATCTGCAATATTGTTAACTGGAACTAATTTGAAAGCGTCCCTAAAGAACATGATCGTTTGTCCTCTAGTTCTTGCATTTTTAGATAAGAACTTTCTTTTGAACTCGTCTGCGATTGCAGATGCGATAGGTTCAATAGTTCTGTTATTGTAATTAAGCATGGTCTGCTCGTCTGCAGTGCCATCCATTACACTCGTTGTAATACTCAACTGGCTATATACCATATTGATAAGTAGCTCGATTTGTTTAAGGAGATTGTTCTCCAAAGACCTATTTAACTGGGTTATGTGCTCTGTCGCATCGAGGTATGCTATTCCATACTTTGAACCAGTTAGCTGCTCTTCAATCTCTTTTCGACGTTCCTCTATCATAGCTTTCTTTGCTGGGGTTTTAACCGTATATGGAAGCTGTATGATAAGGTCGAGCTTGTCTGAGCCATTATGTTCATCGATTACATCCAACAGATTCAACTTTCTGATAAGTCGTTGAACTGATGAATTTGGTTCATTCGTAATTGCATAGAATGGGTTCTCTATAATAGCCACGTCAGACTTCGGTAAAATAACTTCTTCCTTATGCCCGGTTCGGTCATTGTATAATCGAACTTTTACATGGCGTGGATACCATTCAACAATTTTTCCGGTACGCATAGTGTCAATAATGTAACTGTCTGTATTATTCGGGTCATCGGTTGTATCTACTGGTACGACAGCTACGACACCTTCGTCAAACATGGACATAACAATATCCTGCTTTAAGTTCCTACCGGTTTGGTCAATGTTTGCACTCAGTGTCAAGCAATCATTAAGACCTGACGATATGGTGCTTTTGTATCGTTCGTTTGCATCCAATTGGCAATGCTTAATATCTAGCGCTGCTACATCCATCGCAATACGATTAAAAATTGAATTGACAATCGAGCGTTCATTTCCTCTTGTAAACTTGGCTCGTCCTGGGTTTATTCCTGAACCATTTCCAATATCTCTGTATTGAGTTGGTGCTCTATTTAAAAATGCGTTCCAGGCATGTTTCAAACGTGTGCCTACTGATAATGCCATTTTTTTCTCCTTTAAATTTTGGTATAAAAAAAGAACCCTTACGGATTCTGATACCATTTTGAATTATTTAAGCTTTTCAATATATGCTTTACCAGCAGATGTATATTGAATAGGCAGTGAATTAACATCTACGTTTCTAAACGATTTATCTATTGCTTCCTGCCATTTTTCAGCTTTATGCTTAGATCTTAAATACTTAGATTCTGCCGCTCCCGCTTTAGCAGCTCTGTTCTCATATGCAGATTTGTATTTATCTGCTTTTCTTTGAGATTTCATGAATTTAGCCTGATATTTATCGGCCTTTCTCCTAGAACGCTGGTACAGATCATCTGATATACTTGTACGGATCAATGGATTAGCATGCTTATACATTTTATCCAATGCCTTGCTGCTTTTGTAATGCATCTTATCAGCTTTAGCCTGATATTTTTTATACTTAGCAGAAGCACCATTATTGGCCTTTATTTTGGCTTTTTCATACGCAATTCTATTCTTATCCGATTTCGAATTTAATGAATCACGTTTATTTATGGCTTTAGCATAAGCTTTAGCCGGATTATGTATTACGCCCCACTTCATGCCAAGCTTACCATAGTGCATAAGCTCGTCTGGGGCCATATCATAATAATCGTAATTATATTGCCACATAATTTATCCTTCCTTAAAAATATAGTATTGACATACTCACGCGATTTGGCTATGATTGATTATGGAGATATTAGAGTCTTCAAATAACATAGAAAGGAATATAAGAGTATGAATAAAAAAGATTTATATTGTCCTTACATCAACGAAAACGGTCGTAAGGTTAGTGGTGCTGCTGCCCATATGCATCATGTTAAGACATGTGGTGGTATCGAAGGATATAACAAGAAAATTATTACTTCGGCAGTATCCACATTGGTTGAAAACTGCATGCTTTCAATTAATGAAAATCTTTTAAAATCTATCAAGAAAGACTTATTTAAAAAAGTCGGATAGCACAATCGAATTTATGTGAACTGTTTTATGGAGAAAATTTTATATGAAGATTATCGAGCAATAAAAGCCTGTACTTAGATTAAGTATGGGCTTTACTTCTATTTATTCCTCCTAAAACGCATCTAAATTACGCTTGTATGCCACAAATGCGTCAAGCATAGCTGCAACGTTATCAATCTTGTGTTCTCTTCGTTTCTTGTAAAGCTTACGGTTACCATTTGTATCTTCAAGAGTAATAGCATTACCCATTGTGTACGACATGATTTGCTCATCAAATAAGAGCATTCGTTCACCAGCAAGATTCTTTAACTCACCTAGTGGAACGGACTCTGTTCGCGCTCCCTGCTGCACTTTCTCTATACCAAATGGACCATTTTCTCTTTCCCATCTTTCCACAAATTCCTTTGCATAATATGGATCATATCCAAAGCATCGAACATCATACTCATTCTTAGTTATATAAGCATCTACATCATCAAAGACATTCATTAAGTCAAGGATTGTTCCTTCCATAACTATCAAACTACCCTCAGCAATAAATTTATCATATTTATCTTTAAGTGCTCTTGGTAATCTCGAATATGACAAGGTTGTAATATAAGAACGTGTCTTAATTCCAAACTGTCCATTGCCAATTGGGAACATAAATGTAAATGCACAGAAGTCATCACCCTGGGACATGTCAGCTCCCATAGAACACGCCATCTGCCAATAGCTTCTCTTCTGATGTACAAGTGTTTCAGCATAAGTGAAGAAATATGTGTAGCCTTCCATTGGTATACCAAAACGTTTAGCAAGAATATCATTCCTTGCTGCGGGATTGGCTTCTGCTTTCTCGACATCAGACTGATAAGTCTCATAAGATACAGTGATACCAATGTTAGGATTTGCTTTCATCCAATAACGTGGGTCGTTAACTTCCTTAATATCATCCAGCTTGTACCACCAGATAGAAGTATGTGGAGCTTTATAGTCACCTTTAAGGATACTCATTAACTCCATTTTGATTGTATCGCCGGAACCATTTCTGACAGTTCCTTCTGAGCTGATAGCCACTATCAGATAGTCATCATTTGCTCCTCCGCCTTGCTCTTTTGCTGCTCCCTGCTCAATCGCTCCAACTACATCCTCTCTTACATCACCAGAAAGCCACTCATCAATTGTTGCAACTTTTACTCGCAATCCTTGAAGCTTATCAATTGTCATTGGACGAACTTCAAGTAGTGAACCAGTCAGGAAATTCTGAATACCTTTCTTTGTAGGACAGAGTTTTTGCCTGTTGGCTTTTGAACCTGTTGTGTTGTTGATTGAGCCATCTGTAAGAAATGTATACAGTGGGCCTCTTGAACGAGTGATTGCAGTACGAATTGGTGACATGACCTCTTCTGCCTGAGGCATAGTTGGTGCTGTTGTAATCTGATGCGATGAAGTTTTGTCAATACATAGAAAATAGTTTTGTATACATGATGCATACATTGATTTAGCGGCTCCTCGTGCAACAATTAAATATTGCTTTTTAATGAGTCGCTTCTTGATTGTCTTAGTGACATAGTGCATGCCACCTCGACCATCTGGCTCCGGTATAGTTTTCTCTACAAACTCATACCAGCCAAATATAGACTCTGCCCAAAGTTTGAACGAGTCAAGTAAGTGCAAGTCTGAACCGTCTGTTAAAACCAGCTCGTTCTCACAGAAAGCTATAAATCCGTTTATCGCTTTGTCGTCATAGTAATATTGCGGGTCGGCGATTAGTTCGTCGATTCGTTGCATTTCCATGGCGATTTCATTAGATATCGGGATTTCACCTCTAATTACAGCATCTCTAAATTGGCCGTAATAGTAAGGCACAGCCGTATTAGATAATGCCATTATTGTTCACCTACCTATGTTTATCTCCTAGCAAGTATGCTATATACTGTCTTCCAGTCTCGCATGTTCCAGATGGAATATCTTCAACAGTACCTCTAAGAATATCATCAGAATTTGTATGCTGAGACGTCGTTCTGTTTGTCTCATGCTTATTGCTCTGCTCTTCTTTTCGAGAATTCGACTGCTGTTGATTATTCTTATCAGACTGTGGGCTGGTCGCTGCTGCAGAACGTGCTTTGGCATTGTCAATCTTTCTTTGATTTTCAATGATTTTCCACTGATTTTCTAAATCTCTAGCCTTATCTGCAAGTATTTGAGATTGGGATTTAGCGGACTGAGCATTAAGACCTAACTTGTTCCTAACATTCTTTTCAACGTAATCGCCAAGTATCCGTGTTCCACGTTCAACAGCCATGTCCGTTAAGTTTCTACTTAATTTCTGTGTAATCGCTTTGCCTTTTGAAACTTTGGCTGGCTGCAAGCTATTTAATTCATTTTCAAGTCTGATACGTTCAATTCTTTTGCGAATCTGAGCATCGGTCATTTCGTTTACTGGTTTAGACCCTTTGCTTTTTGTTGGATTCCTACGAAGCTGCTTACCTGTTAGCCTAGTATAGTCATCCTTCATTTTCTTTGCTTTTCGTTTACCCAGATAATTCAAGCTTCCATCTTTTTTCGTAAAAATATGTTGATACCATTTCATACCTTTACGTCCAGAATGCTCCAGTTCATCAGGAGCTAATAGTGCGTCGTAATTGTATTGCCACATTTATTCCTCCTGTAACAATTTGACCTTTTCACTCATTCGCCATTCAAGTTCTGTAGCATAGTTTTTACTTGCTTCCAAAACTATCGAGCTCGTTGGTGGGTCAAATATGATTTTTACTTTTGTGCCTGTGTATGTTCTTGCTAAATTAGCCAAGGCCACGTTGTCCGGTATAAAGTCTGCCCATGTGCTTGTGTTGTCAGAGATTGTGAATCCATCTGTTCCAATTCCAATATCATTTAATATTGCAAGCTGTGCATTTATGTACATAACCAAGTCTTCATCAAAGCTTGTACATTCCGGAGCTACATTGACCTGCTTCTTTACAGAACCTAAAATGCTTTCTATTAAAACATCATTCATTGTCGTATCTCCTATTGTTTCCATGGACAGGTATCGTTTGGTGTTCGTTCTATAGGTGCAATAACAGCATTTGAAATATCTCCATAATGAATTAGATTGTGAGTGTTGAGGCAGCAACATATAGCGTTATCCATATTCAGTAATTTCTCCAAATTCCTTGCTTGTATGTCTTGAGGGGTTATAGGTTCAATATGATGAATATAAATTCCGTTGTATATCGTAAAACCGTCAATACCTAAATCACATCCATTGTCACGCAATATAACATTACGCCGGAAATGCTTCCATTCTGGAGACCTGTAGAAAGTTTGGTTTAACCATCTGCTTCCTCCAAAGGTCTCGTGCCCAATAACGGATTTGAAAGAAAGATATGCTAAGCGCTCTTCAAAAGTTGAAAGTTGTATAAGTTCTGAATATGTTTTCATATATCAATGTCGTCTCCTGGGTCATCTTCACCAGAATATATACCCATCGCACGTATTGCATTCTTGTACATATTCAATTGCTCATCTGCTGACTTATACGCCTGTGTTTTCGCACTTATCAAATCTTTCTGCTCACCCATTATGTCTCGCTCAAGTCTTTCTTTAGAAGAACCTATCTTCAAAAAATGTGTAATGACCTGAGCTGATGCTGTTCCTTCTAATAATTGCTTCTCTGCGAGGTCCATAGCTGCTGCCACCATACGATTCTCCCGCTCTTCTAATGAAGCTGCCGGTTTTCTGTCTTCTTTTTTAGGCATTACTATCTCATCTCCTATTGTTCACATATGTTTATATAGAGTTGTAGACATCTTTATAGAACATACAAACCTGTTTTATACCTCTTTTTCGAGCTTAAAGAGGCTATGTGAACTTGTTTGCACCTGAATACCAGATGAAAGGAGATAAAATACCGATAAGAGCTTGTATGTTCTATAAAGATGTCTACGAAAAATATGCACCGGGTCGAAATTGCTTTTCAAAAATATCCCTCCGGAGATTTTTTTAAGACGGCCGCGATGCAGTAGGGGGTGTCAATTTTCAGGACCCCCCCTATCAAAGCCGGGACTCATCTGTCCCAAACTACTGATAGAGGTAATAATATTCAATTTTATTTGTTTATGATGATTCTTCTGATGAATACATCATTTTCTTTGCATAATCAGCAAACTTTTGTGCTGTTTCTTTATTAACTTTCACATAATTTCCTAACAAATCATACTTAAGAATCTCATTCATTGCTTCATCAATTTCAGAATCATTAAAAGACTTTGATAAATTGTCAGAAGTTACACAAATTCTATCTAAGTAAGAACAAGTGTTGTAACCTTGCAACGAATCGAACATTTGCCATTCATCAAACTGTGTGAAAGGATTGTAAGGATTGTCGGAAGTTGTTAGCATCCAATCATTTGAAACTGTTTCCATTGCTTTGTCCTTTCATTAATTACAAGTACTTAGAAACCGTGCTTGTTGAAACGCCCATTGCAGCTGCAATCTCTGCAATAGTGAATCCGTTTGCACTATAAGACTTAATACGACTAACCTTTGCATCACTAAGTGCATTTGTTTGTTTCGGTAGAGCTCTTTGCTTTAAAGCATCTTGATCACAATTCTTAAAGATTTGTAACTGTTTGCTATTACTTATAGCACCTGCTTGAATGGCTTCCCATTCTTTGTCATCAATAACTATGTTTGGCTTCTTGGCTCCATATGTAGCTCTAGCTGTGGCCAATGCTTGCGATTTAACTTTCTTAAGTTGATCCTTATTTTCTTTGTCTGTCAGAGAAGGGCTCTGTTCCTTCTTTTCTTTCACAATTATGTTTGCATATAACTGTGCCTGGCGTTCTTTAGGGGCATTCTGTAAAGCTAATTTAAGTTTGGCATCCAGGGAAGCACACTGTTCAGCATACTTCTTCTTAGCCTCAGGGGAGTAGGTGGCACTAGGGGTATTCAGTAGGCTTAGTCTAGCCTGATTACCTAATGCCTTCTGCTTATTGGCATAGTCTGCATAAGCTAACTCTTTCTGATCATGTTTGTCACCGACAAGAGCCATAGCATCCTTAGCCAGCTCCATCTTAGGTACCGAAGTGGTACGTAGGGAGGTGACTACCTGGGTAGTCCCGTTCTTTAGAGTCTTAGTGGTGGTATATGTGGACCCAGTCTCGGTGTACAGTTTCTCTCCTGTCTTAGGGTCTATGTAGTGTTTAGTAGTCTTGCCAGTTACTGGGTCAGTAATGTACTTACCTTCTTTTCTTTCTGGCACTGTCCTATCTTCTGACTTAGACCTTGAAATAATAGTTGAAGCTCCACCTCCGCTTTGCCACTTCTTCTTAAGCTCATCTATGCCGTTATCAATTGCACTCTGCTTATAGTCCAACTTATGTTTCTCGGAATCAATAACAACCATCGAATGTCTAACAGCTCTTTCTATTTCATTTGTTGGCGCACCCTTTAGTGTCATGTCTGTAATAAGGTTTGATACCACACCCATCTGCTTCTGTTTGTATGCAGAAGTAATAACCTTTGCACCATTAGCAAGCTGCTCATCTGTATACTTATACTTCTTTGGATCGAAGTCTTTCAATCCTTCAAGAGGCTTATCATGCTTGATTCGTACTGATGAACCACGATTGTTTGCTGGTATAACCATGACAGTGTCGCCATCAAAGTCTGCGCCCGATAGTATACCTGCTACATGTGAGTTGATACCAACAGCATCCTTTGCATTACCCAATGCTTTCTTTGCTTTAGCTTGATTGTTGTTGACCGTGAGCTCTGGTATCTCGAACGTTCCTCCATGAGGGTAACGAACCAGGCAAACTTTTTCACCATTCTTATAGTTTGGAGCATAAATCTCCTTATCACTCATTGATGGGATTGGTAGTATTACTTGCATAGCCTGCCTTGGTAAGGCTGCAGCTTTCAAGTGAACCGCTGAGGCATCACAGTCATCTGCAAATGATTCCAACAATGTCTTTTTAAGAGCTGGGTTCTGCAATGACATGATTTCATTGTATTGTGTCTTCTTCTCGTCATAAGCTAAGTTGAGCTGCTTCTTGATAAGAGGCAAGTCCTGCTTAGACAAGAACTGAGATGACAAAGACTTTGCATACTCTGACCAGTCACCTTCTTCTCTAAGCTTGTTGACTGGTGACAAGCTGTAACGAGGCTCATCTTTCTTCGCAGATTTAGTAGCTTCTGAATATGACTCTCCAACCTTGATGTACTTTCCGTTTGGGTCAGCATAATATCGTTGGCCGTTGGCTTTTATCAAAGCTCCAAAAGGATTATCTGGATCATCTTTAATCTTCTTAAAGACATCTTCCGGTGGTGTGCCTTTCTTTTTGTTGGTGTTGAATATGATATCTACTCCATCAGGCATCTTATCTGGCGAATACATAGCCATTCCTTTGAGGTAATGGGTTCCGTCAACCATGATACGAACCTGTGCATAGCTAGAGTTGCCTAAAGAAATATCGTCAACACCTCGTCTGATTTCGATTGTTCCATCTCTATCAATACCACCATCTTCTGCATAGCGAATCATTACTCGCTTACCATCGATACTTGTAGGTTGTCGAACTACATCAAAGTGCGCACCGCCATCTCTTGAATATTCAGTGACAGTATGAATCTTATCTGGGTTGTGAATAACATCAGACCATTCTGTTCCAGGAGGCGCTAATACTTTAACAGTTGTATATTTTCCTGGGTTGCTAACCTGAGGCACTTTTACTTCATGAGTTACATAACCTTGGTCCGTCAGCATGGTAACTGCATTCTTAAGTCTTGTTGCCGATACATTCATATCGATTTCTACACCAGAACCAATATCAATATATCCTTTATCATCAACATTCTTCTTAAGCACGTCAGCAGTTGTCTTGGTTAGGTTTGCCTTTTCTTTGGCTTTCTCATCCAACCATCCCCTAACTGATGATTCATTCTTATCCATAATACGGCCAATTTCAGAAGTACTGTAGCCTTTATCCTTAAGAGTTTGAGCCTGCCTGATATTGTTAGCTCGTTCCTGAGCTACAGCGTTGGCTTTCAACTCCCTAAGTTTAGTTGTCGACACTCCCATGCATTGGGCTATTTCTTTTTCAGTCATGTCTTCTTTTTGAAGCTCTTTGATATAACCCAATGTATCTTTTGATCTCTGAGGATTTTCACCAGAACCTTTACGGTATCTACCAGAACCTGTTGGTGAACCATCATAAGGCTGTTTGGTGCCATAGTGCATTAGCTCTTGTTCCATCTCACATTTCCTCCGAAATCAAAAAGTTTGTTAACATCTTGTCATAAGCTACGATTCTATCCATAATAGGCAGAATATCGTCAGCTTCTGGTATTGTGACTGATACTTCATTGTTCTGATAAATTCTCAGTTCAATGTCTATGCAGCCGGGTTTAAGTTTTTCCTGCAAACAATAAAGACTGGCATATGTCAGAAGCTGCTCAATATGAACAGGTGACAGTCCAGTCTTTAAATCAAATATCATGAGTTTATTCTTTGAGAATTTGAGCGCGTCAGCATGACCAAATATAGGTGGTAGCTTACCACGACTCTTAAACTCTGCTAAGGGTGTTGCAGAATATGATACTGGAACTTCCGTGTCCATACGGAATCCAATAGCATCATTTGTGTAAGTCATAAGATTCGGGAATATGCGGTCAACGTAATACGCGACTACGTTTTCAGGTATTCCGTGAATCAGCAGATGCTTACGTACTTCCTTCTTGTCAGACTTTAGTATCTTAATACGATATCTAATTGCATTCTCTGCATACTCGTGAATTAAAGTTCCGACTTCCTGAGCGTATCCAGAACATATCATTCTGAAAATATCATCAGGTGTCAGATTCTTTGTTGCCCAACGAGTTGCCTGACTTGGTGGAAGTTTGGCATGCTTACCTTTTAGCATGTCCGAATACATCATCAAGCTCATCTAATATCTCCTCCTTATTCTCTGGATAGATAAATCTTGCGAAAGACATATCGTTCCATTTGTTCACATAATAATCTTGATTTGGTCTATGACTTGCTTTGCTCGATTGCTTGCACTCAAGAGCAGCCCACTTGTCATTATGAAGAATTAAAAGGTCCGGGGTACCTTGTCTATACCCTGCGTCATTCTTCATAACAACGCATCCGTCATATCTGGATTTTATTTCTTTAATCAGACCTGACTGGAATTTGCTTTCTAACATAATTAACTCCTTTCGTGCGCGCGTAAAAAAATAAGAGCAACCAATTATGGTCACCCTCTCACTATAATCTATGTTTTTTACGCGATTGTGGTTCCGTTTTTATACCCACAAAAAAATAAGAGCAACCGCGATATACGGTCACCCTCTCACTATAGAGTGTGTTTTTTACGCGATTGTGGTTCCGTTTTTTGGTGGCTCAAATTTAACAGGATTATCAAAACGAAATCTAAATACGTCAGTTGAAACATGCAGAATATTTGCAAATCGAGAAATTGTATAGAAGTTAGGAATGCGTACACCACGAATGTATTCACTAATTTGGTGTTGCGAAACCCCAGACGCAATTGCTAACCGGTGTTGCGTCATGGCGTGCATGTACATATACTTTTGTAACTTGTGTCCAAAATACTCATTCATCTTCTCTTTGCTCATTGGAAGCTTGCCTATCTTAAACCACGTCTCCTCCATGTAATAAAATATTTCATAAGTACCATCATAGAATTGAAACGTAATGGACGCTTCTTGCCAATTTAAAGAATATGCTTTTATTCGTGAAATATACTCGTCGTCGCAGTAGCATATGAGTCTGCGCCAAATATCTTCATCCATCTGTTTTACCTCCTTAAAATATGCTTGTGGACGTTTGGCCACTTTTAAAGCCCATTTTATTTCTATATAGGTAAAATAGTACATATATATACTATTTTTCAATTTTTTTGTCCGATTAAAGAAATAAAGTGGGCAAATGGCCACAATACCCCTCAAACCCGCATAAATACTGGGTTTCTTTGTGGCCACTTTGGTGTTTAAAAGTGGGCAGAAGGTGGGCAAAGTGGCCAAAAAGTGGCCAAAATGATCATTTTTTAACTTTTCAATTTACCCTTGTGGCCACCAAAGTGGGCAAATGGCCACTTTTAAAAACACTAATTTTTAATAAAAATGGCCACAAAGCTCACAAAAATCACTCAACAACCGGCATCAAAAATGGTTTTCCGCACAACTTCTTGATACGTAAATCGCCAGCAATCAGGTCATTTTTGTTAACGCATCTGACGTAATCTCCACCCTTTCCATGCACCAAAATGCTAAAATATCGAGGGTATTCTCCTATCAAATAACCCTTAAATTTCTGGCTTTCAATGTCAATTTTACTGCCTCCAGGGTACTGTTTTCCGCATGAAACAGCTACCAAATCACCAATTTTACAAGTCTCAGTGACCATTTTTACTGCCAAATATGCATTCAAAATAGCATCATTTCGCTTCTCAGCAACCGAAGATGACCAACCATCCTCAGCTTTTCCAGACTCATATACGTTAGTTTTACCTTTTCTGCCCATTTATTTGTCCTCCTTTTCGCAGATATCATTAATTTTTTGTCCATATTTGTACATGTCATACACTTTTGGCTCATAATATAGCTCTGCACCACATAATGGGCACTTGTTTCCAGGCTCATCCAGCCCGACTTCCCTGCCACAAAGCTCACAATAGCCCCTAATTTTGCCATTTACCTTCAAATACGGACCTGTAATATCACTTTTCATCATCAAATTTCCTCCTTAGAAACTCGCCAATTTTGCCTCCTGCCATAATAAATAGGTACATAATTAGTGCAATAATGCCTAAAACAATAACCAAAGGCCATAATAATACTGTAAACATGAACAGGTGTTCACCAACTTCGTCCAAAAATGCATTCAAAACACTCTCAATCATCAACCCAATTGCTACATATAATATAAAAAGCACTGCCAGAATCATAATTTCCTCCTTTTCTTAGTAAAAATCACAAAAAAAAAATAGGACCTGTTCTTCCAACAAGCCCTAAATTCAATTAACGAAACTCATATGAATTTCTATCTTTTATCAAAATATCTTTATGCCCGCATTCCATAGCCCAATATACCTTTAAATATCTAAATAAACTATTTGTGTGAATAGTTATTTTAGCTATTTTCTTAGGATTTAGTGCTCCGCCTTTAAGCATTCCTATAAAATACGATGAATAATGATAACGATAATTCATATAAATCACTCTCCTTTCACTATAGCCAATGTATTCTACGCGATTTTTATTTCTTCAAACACTTTGACATTTCTTCAAAAATATCTTTAGCAGGACCGTTATCACAACTCTTGCTCATTTCACCCATGCACTTGACAATTGCAGTAATCTCAATAGCCTTGCAAATCCTTCCTACAAGTCCGCTTAAGCATAAATACACCAAAATCACAACAATTGCTACGTTTAATACATCCTGAAAACTCATTTTTGCACCTCTTTCTTCCTTATTATAATAGCTTCGTACCGGACAATTTTGATAAGTTATAAAATACATCCCATGACTCTTCATTCATTTTCCTGGTTGATTCAGCCTGTGCCTCCTCTTTCGCTTTAGCAATTTTCGCTAATGACTTAGAAATGCTATTCAAGCTCTTATCAATACTGGCCATATGCTTCTCCATACGTTTCTCATATTCTGTTACCATATTCTCAATCCTCCATAGATCCTAAGATAAAATAAAAACTAACAGTCAATATCCACCCGGCAATAAATCGTATCGTTCTAATCATAAAGCTCTGCCTCATCATTCGTAATCATTACATCTACAGTTACATCCATCGCTTCATTGATTGACATTTTTATCACCCCACATTCAAGATATTTATCCGATACTGCATCTTGAAACCCTCGAAATATAAGTGCTATTTCATCATTATTTGCATTAATGAGTCTGACATCATTGTCAATGTAGCCTAATACGTCTTTTAATTTAGTCATCTGTTTTCTCCTTTGTAATATTTTTATTTATCATTCCACGCTCATAAGCAAGAAATAAAGTAGCTAATGCTTGCAATGTTTTATATTGAAACCCAAAACCCCCACGTGGCGGAGTATAAATCAATATTCTGCCATTCACAATTGCATCATAAGCTGCATGAGTAAACTTTATCTGGAATTCAGATAATTGCCAGCCACAAACATTTTGCACAAAATCTATAATATCCATTACTTACCCACCTCCAAATTTCCAACAAACTCAACAGTTTCCGTTCGTAAGCAAACCCAATATCGCTTACCTTCAAAGTCTACATAATCACCGTCATAGTTGTAATCCTTATCTGGCTGTGATGCATAAGACATTATTCTGATTTTTGTTGTATTGTTCATTTTTTTATTTTATCTCCTTATCCTTTCTGAAAAAAAGAAAAGACCCAATGTATTTCTACACTAAGTCTTACTCATTATTAATATGCACTTACTCCGACATAATCAATTAAGCAATCAAAACAATACTTCCAATGATCGTAATTTGGCGTTCCATCTAAATACGTTGGAAACTCTTTATTTACACGCTTAACTATAATATTGCCGCCATCTCTTGAATAATCAAAATGTCTTCTAACTTCTATCGCATCTGCATTGCATGCATTTACAATATCTAAATGATCAGACATAAAATTTCCAAGTTTTTCCGGCAATTTAGTTAATTCGTCTAATAATTGTTCCGCCTGTTCTAAATTACACTCAGTCACTTTCATAATTTCTTCTATTGTTTTCATAATATACGACCTCCTTAAATATGTGTTATATTGTTTCATTAAAGGCCATGTTTTCTGCGCGAAAAGAAAGAGTCCTTGTTAGGACTCCTCTTTTGATTCATTAAGTGAAATAATATCTTGTAATATGTTGTTCACTTCGCTGTATAGCATATAAAATTCGTCAGCACTTCGAGCGTGTTTTGCCCTTACTGATGGTGTTATTGATTTGTCGCCAACAATATCACACTCATTTTCATAACACTCTTTCAGTTTACTAACGTAGTTATTCACTATACGAACCGCTTCTTCATATTTATTCATATAAATCACTCTCCTTTTACTATAGGCCATGTATTCTACGCGATTTATTTAGTTTATTCAAGTTTCTTTAAACTGTCAAGTGCCTCCATACTATGTGCAATTGCATTTTTTAATTCGTCAGGCGTTGCACCGGATAAAGCTAAATCAGCAATTTCACTTGACAATTCATCAATCTTAGCATCTCTTTCTAATTCATTCATCTGTTTTCTCCTTTTTCTTTTCTCCATAGCTGCAAAAGTCATCCAAAAATATACCCTTACCCCATATAGTGCACCAATATCCACTAGACCTAAATCTGCAGTCCCAGCAATGGCATTTAGCTTTAGGTACTGACGCAGGCGGAATATGACGACGAATCTTATGCGTTAACTTAAGTATCAAATCCACCATCAACCACCCTGCAATCCCAATCAACATGACTAAAAATATCATGTCTAAAACATAATGTACGCTCATTACTCTTTATCTCCTTCCAAATAATCAATCTCAAACTGTATAAACTGCTGAGCTTTCTTCAAATCCTGAATAATATCATCCTTATGTCCAGCCCTTGAAATATACTTAACCGCCGAACCAAGATTAAAATTTAAGCCCCAGCTTCGAATAACATCTTTCGGCTCAGGGCTTAGTCTTTTATAGTGTTCTGGCGATATAGGATTTGGGTCGACACGTATTTTATTTGAAATATCATAGCTAAGAACCTTTCCAACATCATCAGTATCAAATTGGTCTACATTTTTTACTCTTTCCATAATACGAAACTCATTGTCACATAATGATAAATTACTGCATATAGTTACACGCGGTATTCGTGCTATCTCTTTTGATGGCATGTTTTGTATGAAATCATTTATTTTTTTGCCTACTTCCAAGCAGTAATGTTTATCCGGGTCGACTAAATTACAGCGTTTTTGTATAATAGTGATAAAATAGTCTGTCAATTCATTATAATTCCATACTTTTAGTTCGCTTAATATTGCATCTGTGAATATGCACTCCCATTTATATTGTTTATCTCTCATCTATTTCTCCTCCTAACAATCTATAAGACTTTTTCGTACTTGGTCTATGATGCGCCGACTAATTATTTCTGATGGTACCAATTCAATTTCGGAAGAACTAATACGTATGCTCACTGCCATATTTGTTTCGAGATTTCGGGACTTAATAACAAAAGCACTCGGAAATGGCTCATAACATACGTTAAATTCAATAGGATATTCAGCACACAATTTTAAAAGTTCTATCATTTATATTCCTCCTGATAATAAATAACTTCCAAAGCAAATAAGTAAAAATATTGCTTCTGAAACTAAAGAGTGTATTATATTTTCTTTTACAGTAAAATCTGTAGCGCCCAAAACAAACCAACAAAATATGTTTATTGCAGTGCATGTCAATATATATCCAATCATCTATTTCTCCTTTACGTCATATACACGGCGTAATGCCACTTTTGTAATTTTTCCATCTTTTTGAACCATTGCATAATCCCCGCTCCAAAATCCAGTTCCAATCTGCAATAATTCGTAAGTACAAGTATTTAATTTACATGCTTTGCAATCAGGAATTATGTCTGAAATATCTGATATGGCTAAACATTGATAGCATATCGAGCCATCTGGCCTTACTTTGCATACTTTCATACTGCCACCTCCATTTTCCTTAACAAAATAAAAAAAAGAAAGAGCCAGTCCTAAGACTAACCCTCCTCGTTTTTAATAAATCGTAATACTTCCTTTAATGATATTTTTTGAGCAATATAACATTTTTTAATCATATCTGCATATTCATCTGCTTTATCATCAGGAATAAGATCTATTAATTCCTGAATCAATGATATCTTGTTTTCAATATGTGATTTTATCTTTGCATATTGCTTCTTTCTTAAATATTTTTTAAACATAGTATCACTCTCCTTTCACTATAGCCAATGTATTCTACGCGACTCTTACTTATCCTTATCGTTGCACAACAACATATAATAATGCAAATGCTAGCCCTATAATAGCAGCTGTCATAATATTTCTTGTAATATTAAATAGAGACAACACAAGCCATACAAATAATGAAATCCCGCCCCAAAATATACAAAATACAGCAATTAGTGTAAGACCAAACCCAACAGCTGCAATAATACTGGCTAGAAATTCTATGATTCTTTCTTTCATTTCTCCTCCTTAACCCAATTCTCTCTAACCGGGTAAATATACTTACTTTCCCAATCCGGGCAGAGAGTATGCATGCAAGGCTTTTTATTACCAAGCATACATTTTCCTCTCCACCAGAATCGGCATGCTTTAGTGTTTAACATAATCCCGTTAAGTCCGCATTTTTGCATACTTCCCTATAGTTGCTTATTACGTAATCTGCTGGAACATGGTAAGCTTTAATGTCATATCTACTGGCAGCCTGTCTTTCAATATAGCAACAACTCCAATTGTAATCATCCTCAATTCCAATGAAAATATCAGCTTCTGATAGCTTTTCAAGTGATTTACCAAGATACCATACTGATTGATGATTATTCTTTGGTGGATTCCCCTCTACATAGCTATCAATAAGCTCCAGCTCTTCTCCTTCATATACCTCAGCAATTTTCTTCATCTTCTGAATACTAGCTTTGATTTCTTCCTCTGCTCTACCTTTCATAGGTATGCTTACGAATAATTTTTTCATAATATTTTCCTTTCTGTTAATCATTCCAGTCATCGCAATCGTATTTATAAGAATATGGTTTTCCGTCACCAACAATGATACTATCTAAACAATTAAGATTCATCAGTTTACTTAATTTGTGTATAATATTAAATGTATCATCATCCGTTTGTGACGGATATGTACCCCCTGATGGGTGGTTATGTACAATTATAAAACTGCTTGCTCCGGTCAATAAGACTCTTTGAAATATAGAAACCGGACTGCAATTAGCATCAGTCATACTACCATGCGATACTTCAAACACTGCATTTGGTACTAATTTAGTGTTTAAACATATCAGCCAAAGATGTTCCTCAACTAGATTTCTAGCATCATATGCTACATCCATGAATTTGTCTACGATTCCTGGACATGTTAATCCTTTATATTTTAAGCTTGGAAAGTCTTTTGACTTGATTTTCTTAAGCTTAATCACAGTTTCATCCTTCACAATGTCATAAAAATATACTCTCATAGGCTATTAAACTCCTTTCCGTAGTTAATATCTTTCGCGAAATACAAAAAGAAAAAGACCCAGATTTTACTCTGAGCCTTTAAGTGCTTTTATGGTATTTTCTAGCTCTACAATTTCTTTTTTCTTCTTGTCTAATTGTATTTCTAAAAACGTATTTTTAATATTTTTAGTGCATTATCGTCAGATCCTAAATCTAATGCATTCCTATATTTTGGATTATCATCTAAAAACGCAAATAAATCGCACTTTTCTATAACATATCCTTCTTTTCTCGAATGCTTTAGTGATTTAAGTTGTCCACTTCTACACCATCTTCTTACTTGTTCTTCAGATACATTTAGAAGCTTTGAAATACTTTTTTATTGTGTAATTCATAAATACCATCACTCCTTTCATTATAGGAGATGTATCTTTCGCGAAATTCAAAAGAAAAAGACCCAGCGTTATTGCTGAGTCTCTCTTTCAATAAGTGTAATATTTAAACCGTTTATTTTGTTTAAACGCTATTTTTACTCGGATAGCCTGGATTAATCCAGTAGCATGAAATTCTAGTCGATATATTTTATTATCTTCTAGAAAATCAATACCCTCTCCTATTTTTTTCCAGTCTCTTCCGTACTTAGTCGCTTTAACAATATATTCTTTTGCCATAAATATCACTCCTTTCATTATAGGAGATGTTTTTCACGCGGACAAAATCAACTCGGAATATGGAAGCTCTTCGATCCATTTACAGAATTCTCGCCATTCATCTAGCTTATGATTCTTACGAGACTTATAAATATTCGCCAAAACCTCATAATTCATCATTACATTACGTGTCTGGTTATAGCTGCTCGGAAGAAGCTGAATCATCTGCCACCACATATCTTTCTTAGTCATTCCCTTATAGCTCCCAGCATCATCAATCATTTTTATATATTTTTTTCTATACCGATTAAGGACATCGATTTCAAGTTTCAAAAGGTCAATAGATGAGAAACAATACTCGGTTGGAGCATGCATTGGAAGCCATCTACAATCCGTCAAATGCTCACAGCTAAAATCATCTAGCGTAAACTTCCTCTCAGCAATTGTTTGCATGGTACTGCAACTATTAGCAACAGTACCAACCTTGTAAGTATCAAACTCCTTCCACCAATATAAAGGTGCTGTAATTCTCACATACACCGGTAACATTCTCATAAATTTTCTATGATCTGTACCTGCGTTTGATAAGCGTTGCATTAGCGAGTGATCATCAGGGCCAAGTTTAAATTTATCCGGTATTTTTTCATCCCTCCATACCAATTGTTCTAATGTTACCTCGCTATCGCTCTTCTCCCATGAGTTCCTAGGATTTCGCATACCCTCAATAATAAACTCCATCTGCTCCGGACTCGCCAGAACTACGTGCTCTAATTTAATCATTTCTTCTTCGCGACCTCCTCTTTTAGCCAAATTCTGACTCTACCGTTGTAAGTGTCGATTTTCTTAACTTCTCTATCTAAGAAATCTTTTGAAAAATGTTTCCATGCATCATATTTGTAATTAATTGTAATCACAGGATATATATTCTCTATAATAGCCACGTCACAGCATGCGGTTAATAATAGATCTTCCAGTTTAATCATCTTGCCGCCTCCAATTCTCCAAAATATACTCTCATAGGCTATTAAACTCCGTTCCATATTTTCCGAACCACTCATGAAACTCTTTAACACAATCCGGGCACAAGTCATAATAACTAGAATGGTAACCATCTGCATATTTGACCGATATGCCAGTAATTGCACAATCATCGTTCAGTATTTCATAAAGCTTATTACATCTATCACATTTACACGCCCTACTCATTATTTGTTCTCCTCTTTCTCTGAAATAACCTTTGAAATATAGTCATTAAAGTTTGAGCCTGATGTATTAGTGCCCCAAACCTTCTTAGCTAAGCACATAAGCAGACCAACCTCTTTTGAATATGTATCTCCATCCTGGCAGCGTACAATTGTTTTACTGTCATCTGCCCAAATAACAATAGTGCATGGTCCTGAATATATAACCTTCTTAACTTCTAATGATTTTCTTGACATATTATTTTCCTCCAAATTAAATAATCCTCCAAATGCTTCTTTGAATCTTTTTTCAAAATTTGCCAAACCGCTGGCAATATATGATGATAATTCATTAGCATAATAAACATCAAACGGCTTTGGTTTAAAGAACTGATCATATCGCATTGTTACTCGTTTCTGCTGCAACTGCATTTCACGCGGTTTCATCCATTTGTCATGTACATATGTCACACCATCACATACAATACAATCAGGCACCTCTCTGGGTATGCATGATAACAGTGCCATAATTGTTGCACCTGTCAATACTCTAAGGTTTCTTGCATCTGGACATCCAGCGTTTGCAATCATTGTGTGCACTATTTTAGATATATCCTCGCTGGTTAATAATTTTCTATCAAATGGTATAAGATAAGGTTCGCAAATATCCATCCAAACCTGATCATTCATACATGTCGGCCTTACATCAGCTATACCATATACACTGTTACTATTAATCACATCAGCAGGTACACCAAATGCATCATATACACTATTACGCATTTTTTGTAATTCATTCTCATCTAAAGTTCCTGCTGTAGTTGGTAACAACTTTTCATTCATATTATTTATTCTCCTTTCTTGAAAAACGGAACCTGATCAACATCGCCACCAGGAAGTGTTACAGATTGCATTACACATTTCTTTTCCTCATCCCAATATATAGTATCAAGAATATGGTCAACACTTCTCTGAACTTTTTCATCCAGCAGCTTTAGTGACTCCCACGGTTGTAATCCAACCATTTTACGTAACTTAGTCAGTGTACGATATGACCAGGTCTTAAACTTCATTGTCATAGGCTCGTGGCTAAAATATATAAGCTGGTAAATACCTTCCTCAGATATACCAATTTTAAATGGATTGCCTTCATACATCTCAAAAACATAATCACGATTAATATCATTCAGTACAACATCTGCTGATAAATCCAACGCATCGCAAATATCTTCCAAGTCAGCAACCCATAACCATGAACCTTCAAACTGTACGAAATGAATTGAAAATCCATTCCAATCTTCTACTTTTTCATTCATCAGTATTTTGTCTCCTTTCACCTAATTGAATAAATCCATAATTTTGTCCGCTGTGTCTGCCATTGTAGAAAATAAGATTTTGCTTTCCATAGATGGTGCCATGTCTGCAAATCTCTCCATTCTGTCCTTATAGTCAACTACAATATTCACCGGCGGTTTTGTCGGATACTTATTCATCTCTGCTAAAATATCCAAAGCTGCAATTCTTGTAATGAACATTTGATTTCGCTCGCTTTTATCCATAAATTTACTGCTTTTTTGCCATCCAGGATTTTTCACAAATGTTACATATATTTCTTGCCGTATCGTTTTATACATTCCGCCGGCTCCTTTCTATTTCTTGTCTTTCTCTTCAAACTTAACTGGTTTGTGAGAATATAAATTAGTTGGCTCGCGCAAACAAGCATTACAAGTGTCAGCATCCTGACTTTCCTTTTCATGCACGCATCTTGGACAATATACGTCGAAATGTACTTCTTTGTATCCATCTTCGTTCATTATTTATCCCCCTTTGAATAATCAACAAACTGCATAGTAATCTTGAATTTTGTAGGGTCATTTTTATCCTGTCTGATAACTGGCTCAAATTTATCATAGTCATCTCTGCTATGTAGGAACATGCATTCCTTCAAATAAGCTCCCTGCTTTAATGAATTTTTGATTAAAAAACACTCTTTAATCTGATTCAAAGAAACAAACCCCCACATATGAAACATTCTTCTAAGCATAGTAATTCGTGAATTAACAATCCTTTTGTTGTACTCTGCATCAGGTGTCCACTCTGAACTTGTTTTCCTTGAAAAAGTAATTGTCTTTGTTACTGTCTTCATTTGAAATATCCTCCTTTACTTTAGACAAAAAAAATAAAGAGAGTGAACTGTTGGATTCGAACCAACGACCTCTAAAGTTTCCTTTAGCGCTCTCACCATCTGAGCTAAGATCATTCTCTTCATTATAGTCAATGTTTTTTACGCGAAACTTCCTACCCATTTAGTTTCGTTAAATTTTTTCTTTTGAGCTAATGCTCTTCCTATAGCCAAATCTATCGGCGCCTTACTCTTAAGATGATAGTAATATAAATCTATAAATGGGGTGTTGAGTCTGTCTATTCTACCAATTGCCTGCATCATTGTCTTATATGAATAGTTCTGGCTGTAGAATATAATTGTATCAGTCTTAATGCAATTCCAACCCTCGCAACCTGCAGTATACTGAACTAAATATGCCCAGTTATCTCCATCTGGTAATTCCTGATGCTTATGGCCATTCCACTCAGCTACTGTACACAACTTAGGCAAATACTCCAGCAAAATATCACGCTCATAATCAAAGTTGTAGAATATGATTGCTTTCTTACGCTCATGCAAAATATCAATGATACTATCTATCCTTGATAAATCGCCATTCACGCATTTTCGTAACTCGTAACACAACTCTGATGCATTCTGAATAGGCTCGTCCTTTGTATAATTCCACCTGTTCTTTTGAATATCCTTATATGTGTCTTTACTGTATTCAACAGAAATATAAAGATGGTGCTGAACTGTGTGTCTTTGAACATCCATATTAACTAATATACTGTCTCTTAGCCTAATCAATCGGCCGATATCAACATATCTATCAATTTTTGGATAACTAGAGAATGCAGAATATACTATATGCCTTCGATTAAATTCTGTTCTATTCTTATAAAATCCATTTGCTATAAATATCGGAATATAATCCGGCCATTTATCCCCAGGTGTAGCAGTAAGCAATACCCATGTATTATTTCTAGCTATTTTAATAAAACTCTTTGCCCATGTACCTCTACCTACAGTTCGTTGCTCGTCAAATATAAAGAAAGCATTTTTAACTTCTGTGTATTTATGTATGTTATTCCAACTATCCACCACAACAGTATTAGAATATATGTTTATGCTTGGGTCTGTAGATAATAGAAAGTTAATCATATCGCCATCCCATTCACGAGTATCTCTTTTATGAGCTGTAGTGATAATATAAAGGTCAGGGGGATTGCCCTCACCGTCATCTGGCATTGGAATATAATAGCCTTTGCTAAATATCCCGCCATTATTGTAAAAGTAATATGCCAGAGCGGTGATAGACTTTCCCGAACCTGTACCACCATTTAAGATACAACCATTTTTCATCTTATAAAGAGCTTCTTCCTGTTCTGGCTTCAACTGAATACTCAATAGAATCAGCTCCTATCATTTAATTATCAAACTCATGGTTCCACTTAGCTGCGAATTTGTCCTCGTGAATCTTGACATACATAGTTCTCAAATATGCCTTAATGCCTGCGCCTCCCATCTTGCTCTCCCAAGGTGAACCAGAAATAATCAAATCAGCAGTAATGATCTCAGCACTATCAAGTAAGCATACTGTATCCTCTGTGAGAATAGTTCTTCCGCCTGACTCTGTGAACATAGTAATCTTTGGTGGAAATGGGTCGAAACGTACTGCAACAGACAGATAATATGTAGGCTCCTCTTCATTTGCTCGCTCCTTGATGTTCCATCCATCAGCCTTAAGCTGCATTGCTAACTCTGGGTCAATAATTACTCCGAACTGTCTTGTTCCTTCTGGTGAATAATCAGTCTCTTTTCCACTGAAATTCCTGAATCCGAATACTGCTCCTTCAATCTCTAAATCATTTGGTCTGTTTGGTCTACTCATTGTGATTCTCTCCTTTTTCTTTTAATGTTTTATATAAAGACGCTGAATTACCAGCACCCTTTACAACTATTTTTAATTGTCTCGCGTCTACGAGTTCATTTACTGCATCCATTACATGCCGTTTTGATGTACACGAAGATCTAGCAATTTTTTCTAATGAAATTCGGGCATACCCTTTATTCTGTTCCTCGGTATCAATAACTGACAGTACCTTTGAACGCCTCAAATCTTTTCTGTCGTTGCCCAATGTTGCTATCTCCTATCTGTATGCCTTATCCTTGGCGACTCCATATGCATAGCGTCCTGAAATCTGTGCAAAGACATTCAGCATTACCTCGTGTTTCTTGTTACTTCTCTTGCTTCTCTGTGCATGTTTTGATCTTGTTGCCATTGTTATCATTCTCCTTTACTTTCATAAAATATGGTGTTTGTTTAAATTTTGCTCGAGCTGTAGCCGTCTTTTCATCCTTTTCTTTTCCGGCTGTAGTTAAATATTGTAAATATCTTTTATTCATTGTTACTCCAATAAAAAGAGGACCCAAGCGCTCGAACTCAGGTCCTCAGAAAATATAAATTAATCAGTTACAATTGTGATACAGTTTTTATTGTGGTTATAATAGTATAAGTTATCACTTAAAATATCAGATGGGTCAAGTGTACCATTAACTTCTCTAATCGTTTCACGGACACCTCTATACAATGGGTCTGCTGGAAATACTATTATCTCATATATGCTCGACGGGATAATATACAGGTCAATTCCGAATGAAGCTAAAAGCTTTTTATTCAGTATAGTCCTAGCTCCATAGCATCCGGCGCTGTCTGTAAGAACGTTAAGAAACATGTCGTCAGGAAGAACATCACTAGAAGACTCTCCTATCAGGTCACATAAGCTTAGTACTCTGAAATCTTCTTCATAAATATTGTTCCTTGCAGCATAATCCAGTTCGCCAAGCGATAAGTTAAATTGTGTCATGATTTCGTTACTTACTGCAATGCTTCCATGGCACTCCATAATCTTGTCAATGGTTACTGTGAATCTGTACATAATAGCTAAATCCAAATATCTGCGATGAGGGACTGTCTGCAAATATTCCTCATTCATCTCGTAGTTTATGACAACGCACTTTAGATTCTCCAATATCATGTCACGGTTGATGCTTAAACGAATATCAGCTTTTGCCTTATCGTATATGTTAGCTATCATTTCAACGCCATCACAAACACTAATGGTATTGTCTTCAATATCCTCTATAATATCGTCGATGTAGATGATAGGAGCAACTTCAAAGTTGTGCTTATTGTAATGAATACTGATTCCTATCTTCTTTTGCGCATTGTTTTTCTTGTAGACAGTTACATCAACAATCGCATCATTAAATATCTCTGAAACTCCGTTTTTAAGTACCTCAATAATCTCATTTCTAGTCATAAGTCTTATCTCCTTTACTTTTTAACCTCGGCTTAAATATAACTAGCCATTAATGAACCACTCTATATCACCAAATTCAGAAATAGTAGAAACTGCATCATCTACTAACTTGTTGTAATATGATTTATCAATGTCATCCTCCTTTCTGTTCTGTTTGACTATTTCCGATTCTAGCCAACGGTAACCCTTTGTTCCGGTAACAGCACTGTATTTTTCATCACGTTTGCATACAAGTGTTCCACCACCACAACCAGGCTTAATTGGACAGAACAATCCAACTTTTCCTACGAAAATATAATTATGGCCAGCCTCGATACGTTCTCTCAAGCTGGCACATTCATTCTCAAACAAAGTATCCGATAGCTCGCCTTTCTTATACTTTGATTCAAGATTCTTAAATTGTTTCTCTTCCGCTGTAACATCAGGATATGATTCATTCATGTCCAAATATATAGGACCTACAGCAGAGTTCTTTGTTTCACACATATCATTGAACTGTATAGGTTCTTTACTGAATAGTGTCTTAAATACATAAGGTACTGCAAACTGTGTCCCAGTTGCCGTCCATTTTCCTGGTTCCTCAGGATCATCATCTGCAAGTTTTGCAATGTACACAGCGTTATTTACCAAGCATATTCTGTCAAATATATGCTCAACCTCGAAATTGTAACCGTAACGTTTTCCTCTTTCAACAATGAAGTTGAGAATATAATCGTCCGGATTAGCAATTTTAATTGAATCGGTCTTAACATGAATAACCTTATAACCCTGCTCTTCAACTGCATGACGCAAATCAATCATAAATAGAGCACCTCGCTTTGCCACAATGTTATCTTTATTACGAGGGTCTCTAAATGGGTTCTCAAACTTAGCAGCTGTCAATCCATATACTGAATTAATCGCAATCTTCAACGCTTGAGCTAATGCTTTAGCTGTACTCTTATCGTTCAAGTACTTAGCAAGTTTTCCTCCGAATGCATCCCGTACGGCATCGTACTCACCATGCTTAATATGAATACGAATATCCAGAATCTCCTTAAACTTCCTAGTATATTCCGGTCCAAATATGCATTCATCAATAGCAGAATTTGGGTGCTGTGAACCGATGTCTTCTGTCTGTGAACGTCCATACATTCCAGGACTAGCCCATACTTCACCACCTTCGCCGACTTCTTCCCCTCTATACGTGGACTTTCCAAATTCAAATTTGTATCCTGGAAAATATGGTAATAAGCTTTTTCCAAGAGGTCCGTCAAAAGGTTCAGCCATCATTTCAGGTTTTGCTTCTTTTAAGAATGCAAGAACGTCATCCGGGAGCTCTGTCACTGGTTGTGATAAGTCTCGGTACATGAACTGATCTTGAGGATGCCGATTATGTCCAAATATAAATTTAGTTGTCAAGCTATTTGTGGTATCGTTTACTGTACCACCTGCTAACTCTGCCAGAATTTCTCTTGCTGTAAAATCACCTTGATTAGCCTCAAATACGGCTTGAGTTGCAATAACATCGTCATCACAATACTCGGCAACTTTTGTCCATAACTCCTCAGGTACTGGCTGGTCCCAAGGCAATCCTAATTCGTGATGCTTGATTTTTTTGCACAAAGCTCTGACATGATCATCCATTTTGGAATTAGGGTCTTCTGCCTTTTTGTTAAGCTCAATCTCCCATTTCTTAAGAGACTGCTTCTTTGCACAGAAATCGTAAACATCAGTATATGACAAGTTATAAGCTTCACCAAACATACAGTTGGCACTTTTACCGATAATCCTCTGTGACAGATTGAATAATTGCTCGTTATCATAACCCATCAAACGTGCATACATAATATGATTATCGTAGCGTCTGCAGTTAAATCCAACTAATTTGAATTTAAGCACCTGCTCAATATCCTGTGGCGTTGGATTTATGAGCCTGACAACAACATCTGTGTTCCTACGCTTGTAGTTAACAATAAATAGATTTGGGAATACCTCTACATCATAAAATACAAGCTCGTCATCAGAATATCCTTGGTTGTCTATTGACACTTCATCAGACTTGAATTTCATCTTAGCAACAAGCTTAAGACAATAATCAGATTGATGCGAACTGTTAACTGCGAAAGCCATTATTGCAGGTCTCATATCGGTTACATCATACTTCATTCCGCTACTGTAGCATTCTTCAAGCTTAGAATATATGAAATCTATTGATGGCTTTGTTGCGTTATGAATTTCTTTGTTGAGATTACGTATTATGAATTTGCGCAACCCTTTTTCGCTTTTTATGCCTTCAAAATTAATCACTTTATCTCCTTTCTCTTTCAAAGGAAGATTCGAGTTGAGAGTTGCAATCGGAATATCATTACATTTAGTCAGCTTTCTTCTTAGCGATGCATTTGCTGTAAATACTTTTATTTCAATATCATCGCTATAAATGCGACTAAGAGCAGAAGTGTCTCCGTCATAGATATAATGCAAATGAATACCAGCACCGCCTTTAGAAACCTCAGCATACGTCCTAGGCCACTTACTAGCAGCTTTAATATTTCTGTCATACGACTTCTCTCCTTTCTCATCCTTTAAATCAAAATCAATTACAATATGATTTTCTGGCAAGTTCACATAATGTAATTTGTGCGTATCAAGGTCTCTGAGTTTTGTCTTTACATTATTCCATTTGAATGTAGGCTTCTCATCTTCGTTACCATACTGGGCCTGACAATCTGCACAATACTCATCAAGTAACGATTCTGTGCAATTCAATTCCAATATGGGCTCTGGTATTTTTTCAAGTTTGTCGCCCGAATATATAAACTTATCTAATTTGAAGCCCTCGTAATAGTTCCTTACTCTCTCACCTTGGTCTAACAACGCTCGCTCGTTAAACGTTGCGAAATAGTTTTTAAGCTCTTCTTTAAATAAAAGTTTCGATAATGGATACTTCACATTTGAATCATCGCAATATGCCTTGTACATCTCATACGCTGCTTTTAGAGTTGTGCTATTCTGCCTTTTGAAAATATCATATGAGTCTAGCACATAGTTGTAAAAGTCATTAGATGCGCCCATCATACTTGTAGGTACATAATTGTTATAGGCATCTGGATTCTCCAAATATACATATTTGCAATGATAGGCAATCGCTCCAAGCTCAAATTTAACTTGATTCATAAGAATATCATATCTTTTGGTAGGAATTTTGTTTCCAGTCGGTGACACGTCTATCAATCGTCTTAATAAACCAGACTTGGCATCCGTTATCTTAACCGGCTTATTCGTACCCATAAATAAGAAACTATTAAACCTATTAACATAAGTTGATTTGAATTTCTCATTTACAGTCATTTCCTCATGCGATACAACTGAATTAAGTCTGGTATTGTCTTCAATACGTGAAAGATCACCATCATGCTGTATAGCAATTAATGGATTTGCTTTAAAAGCTTCCAACGCGAAAGCATTAGAAGAAGAGCCCAACACTTTTGCATCAAACACTGCATAATATCCGTCGAACATGTCCTGAACAATATTCAATATAGTTGATTTACCTGTTCCTGGAGCTCCATACATAACTATGAACTTCTGAATATTCTTAGAGTTACCAGTAACAATTGCTCCTATAGCCCATTCAAGCTTATGACGTTCTTCATCAGAATATAAAGTTCCGATAATTTCGTCATATGCATCAGTAGGCCCTTTCTTAAGTGGATACTTGAGACGCTTACTAATATAATTCTTCTTAGTTGTCTCAGTGTTTGCAAATGTGATAGTTTCGTCTAGCGGATGATAATTGTCTCGCAATTGCTTCTGACAATATTTATGCCACCTATCAATACTCCCTGAATCTGAATCCCACAAATAACAAACGCGAGCAGGCTTTGTACCCGTTCGCGTTTCATAGTTTTTTGCATATTGTTCTAATTCAGAATCGATAAGATTAATTAATACACCTTCATCAGTTGACCATAGTTGAGTGTAATCATTCCAGACAGCATAAAAATCACCGCCTCGTATCATTAAATCATCAAAGCTTGACTTAATTATAAAGGCCGGATATATCTCAAGACCTATTTTAGTAGACTTTTCTTTGATTTTTATAAAGTCAAGCATATTTTATTGTCCTTTCTGTGGTCTTATTCTACATAAGCGCCATCAATCTGTGTAATCTCGTAGTCTGCTTCTGTCTTGTCATTACGAATATATAATGTATCCGTCTCGTACTCGCCCATTCTGTCAAGCATATCATGGCTTCCCATAATCTCCTCAATCTCAACAGGCTCGTCGTTCTCATCTGTTAAGACATCATTGTTGTAGTAATTGCACGCAAGCTTGTCGTATCCATTTGGCTCCATATATGCCTCTGGTGTAATTACGTATGGTAAATCTGTTTCGTTTGTTACTGGTGAAGAGTAATTGCTACTCTTAATAATATCTGAATATGTTCTCATTGCAGATGTCCCCTTTCTTGTCTGTTCTGTTTCTGTTGCTTCATCTGGAATATCATTGTTATCAGGAGCTTCTTCCTGCGGTTTCTCTGCTTCTTCTAACTTCTTATGATATACCTCTTTTACTGATTCTATCTCCTGATTGGAAATATCCTCATACTTCTTTTCTACTAATTTGTTTACAACAAGTCCGCCTGCTACGAATCCCGCTGCAAATATAATTACTTCTTTAATACCCATAAGGCTACTCCTTCCATACTAAATATACGGTCCTTCTACCATAGTCGATGCACTCAGAATGTGAATCCATATAAATATCAATGCATTCTCCTGCCTCAATAGTACCTACATGTCTTCCTCTTACAAGTGAGCTCCTTCCCCAACCCGTGCTCTGTCCGTAACCAGTGTCGTGAAATGTGTAATCGCCCATATAGTTGTAGTCACAATCGTACAATTCAACTGATTTACCAATCCATTCAGATTTACCAGCTAATACACCAGGTCTCGGTCTAGTCCCATCTGCGCAATATGGGTCACCGGTGTATGCAGTTGATTCAATCCGAATATAATTCGGTTCTGGCTCTTCATATGACTGTTCAACAACTATTTGCTCGTTTTCAGAAATATCAATAGGTTCTGTTTCAGCTGTAAAATCAATAGAAGACAGCATACTCGTAACTCCGGCCGTGAGTTTTGAGTTTACCGTCTCCTCTGCATTAACAGTGGTTCCCTTTATTATACCAATGCTGAGTACCGCTGCAAATATAAAGTTTTTAAATTTCATTCTGATATGCACCTCCTAGTAGAGTTGTAGTTTCTTATTACCACTCGTTAAGTTCTCGGTCCCAATCTTCCCAGACATCTCCGTCACAATTGAACTCAAGAGCATAAAGAGTATTACAATACTTGTCTTTATCGAATACGTTCTTTACATCTGGCGAAATATCTTTGTCCCAAGAATGTATCTCACGAATACCGAAGTCTATGGTATTATCGCCATCTGGATTGTCCTTCTCAAATTTCCATCCGAAACGATAACCTGCTTTTGTCTTTGGTAAACCTAATCTATCTCGTACATCATTTAAGATAACACGACCATTTGCTGTAAGATCACAATTCGCTAAGTTCTGCTCTCCAAGTAACTTTGAGTAATTATACTCAACATCTGGAACCCATTCCGTAGAAGTGTCCTTGCAGAATATAACAGTAAGTGTTCTGTCAAGAGGGGTCTCATCACCTGCTACTTCGATCTCTTTTGTGATAGTTTTAGCCTTGCCTGAGCCCTCATCAATAACCTTTTCTTTAACTTTCATTGTTGATGTTCCAAGCATAAGCTGCTTATCCTCGTCTGCGCCATACTTATCTACAACTCTAGCTCTGTATTCGTCAAAGAGTTTCTTAGTAGTTGCATACGCTGCTCCAACTGCTATATATCGTTTCATCATGATCTTATATGATGTAACAAAGCTTGCTATAGATAATCCGCCTAATACAATTGATGGGGCATATATTCTGAGAAGTCTTCCCGCGCAACCAGCATAAGTCTGTGCTACAAATTTATTGTATTCATTGTCGTCGAATGATGCTCCTTCCTTTAATTTAAGCTCTCCATTATGTAATTTCTTGGCCTTGTCTAAATTATCTTTTGTATCATCGATAATATCCTCAAGATTGAGTGTTGCTTTACATGCAAGAACTGTACTTGTAATGGTTCCTGCTGCTCCAAGGACTACAAGAATCTCTGGAGCGTGCTTCTTCAACACAAATGATGCTGAATTAGCGACTGTTTTAATGCTTGCTAATAAGTTCATTATTAATCCTCCTAAATATAATCAAATATTGTCATTTGTCTGAACTCAACAGGTTGACTATCAGTTTTCTTCTTTTTATCAAACCTGCCATCAGACTGAAATTTCTTAAATATAGCTACAACCTGGTATGTCGGCATCTTATATACTCTTGCCTGCCAGCTCATGCTATCTGGATATTCTTTAGCTATTGCTTTTCTCATTTCTGTAATAGAAATAGAACTCATAGAATATCACCCCTAATCCAATTTGTATGCTCTAGGTAAATCGAGCAAATATCCTTCTGGAACACGCTTTATCTTCGCTCCTGACAGATTCTCCCATCCGTACTGGGTATCGATATATGTTCCTGTAATGTCAACCATCTGATATAAATCAGAAACATATGCTCTATGGTATCTATCAATCTCCTCAAGAAGCATGTCCAGAATATACTCAGCGTCTCCTTTACTCTCTAATATGATGGTTTTGTAGTTGTAGCCGTCATTCTTTAAAGAATATGTTTTTGCTGCGGTGGTCTTGCCTGAACTCGATGAGTTAAAATATCCACCATAATTAAACACAGACCCTGTTCTACTTCCTGACGAGCTCCTTCGTGTTGATCCATTCAGCAGCATTGACATACAATCCAAAAACATATTTTTCAGTCCAGGGATTATAAGCTCGTTAACTGCATAGTTTTTCACATTTGAAATATCCTCACTAAGAAATGTGTCTGAGAATTTCTGGCCTAGTGAACGATTTTTAGCTATTACCTTGCCAGTAACAACTTTCTTCACAGGTTCTTTTTTGGCCTCAGCCGTTTTTGACTTGTGAGAATTTGACTTGTACTCTGACATTAGTCTCTCCTTTCTTTTTACAAAAATAAGAGACCTAGATTTCTCTAAGTCTCCCTTCTGATAATTAATTCTGGTCTACTGTTGTGTCATTGCTTTCTTCTGTTGAAGTTTCTCCATGCTCCTCTGAATCATCGACAGGTGTATCAATGAAGTTCACATCAACGTAATCCTTATTAGTAAGTTTCTTGTATCCAAGTGCTCCGGCTACAACACCTAATACTGCAACTCCAGCTACCTTAGCTGCTTTTGCAATCTTTGGATGTTTCTCCGCTGCTGCTTTGATCTTTGCTACTACACTAACTTTGTCTTTCATTTCTGTTTCCTCCGTTTCTACAATCTCATCGTCGAATCTTTCCAATTCGTCCATTGTTACTCCATCAACTTCCTGATTTTTGTTTGACATAATATAGTCTCCTTTCTTTTTTATCCTATAATAGGCAATGTTTTTCTCGCGAATTATCCGTCGTAATTATGTACAGGTCTTGCTCCATAGTCCAATATCATGGTTGGTTTCATGGTATCTGGGTCTACATATGAATCAATACGAGTATCTATCATACCGCGTTCTGCAGAAAATCCCATATCATCACCATATGGTACTGGTTCTACGCCAATAGCATCAAGCCATTCGTTAAATGACTTGTAATACTCGTTTCCGTACGTCATGTCAAAGTTCATATCATTGCGAGCCTTTTCTATTTTATTTACGGTGCTCATGAATTTCCTTTGTGACACGGCTTCGAAGAATTCGCATTCGTCACTGCCATTAATTATGATACTTGCTGATATAGGCTGCTGCGGTTGTTTCTTCAAATTATCCTCATTTACCGCTTTTTGTATCTCACGCTCTTTCTCTTCTCCGATTATCTGAGCAGCTTTTGCCTTGTAATCGGAAAATGCAGACTCTGTAAGTTTACATGCTGCTGTCAGAGCTACTTCTTTTTTATGAGAAATATTATTTGCTCCTATGATGCAGGCAACTGTCAATCCTCCAGATAATATAGCTGGAATATAGCATTTCCATGTTGCTTTCATAGACTCCCACACTGTGAGTTCAGTTCTCTCAACCACATTTTCGCCCGGTTTATTCATCGGAGTAATCGACTTTGCTTTCTGCTCCTCAGCATCAGCTATAAGAGTCATCGCTTTCGGTGTTGCTTCTCCGACAAGAAATGCAGTAGTGAACACCCCAGCCACTGCAATACCTGATAATATCGTTGAGCTATTTGCTTTTGTAAAATTAATCGCAGTCTTCGCAAGACTCTTTATCCTCTGAATCATGGTTTAATCTCCTTTCAAGGTCTTCGATGCGCATGTTCAACTCCTTTACCTCCTGTTGAGTAATAAAATGGAGACCTGTTGACGCTAAAAATGCAAGTCCAAGCATCTTGATGCATTTTCTGTGCCTATATAAATTCTTTGCTACTGAGTCAAATGCACTTACTACTACTTTTGTTTCAATTGGTGTCATAATATGATTCCTCCTTAAATATAAAAATAAGAGACCTAGATTTCTCTAAGTCTCCATGTAAGCTATTGTTTATTCTTTATGTAAGTCCCTACTATTGCTATAACATCTGCAATTGCAAGTCCTACTAACACGCCTCCAACAATTCCTAATGTACCGTTAATAACTCCTTTATTGTATTCATCATGGTGCACTGCATAAGTTGCTGCCATTAGTCCTGTTGCTGCTTCTGTAATTTTGCTCATATTAAGTACCTCCTTAAATAATTCTAATTAATAAGCTTCTCACTATAGTCCGTGTTTTTTACGCGAAAAATAAGAAGAGCCTGTTAAGACTCCTCTTTCTTTGCTAAACGTTTTGTAACCTCTTTTTCTATTTTACTCTCATTGTTAATCTGAGTTGATAGAGCTGTAAGTGCTCCAAGTAACCCAATTGCTACATAACGTAAAATATCTTTTTTGTTCATTACGTTTACCTCCTTTCATCTTAGGCTATGTTTTCTACGCGAGAATTTATCACTTAACCAACCAGATTTCCGGACGAACCCCAAAAGAGTACGAAGCGTAGTAGTATCCCGTATTGCCATTGCCGCTTACAAAAGCGAAACGAGCCGAAGAAAATTCTTTCTTGGTAGCATTACGGAGCCACCCACACTCATACTCATTGTTGTAATAAGCAACTCGATTGTATATCCGCATCATCAGTGGAAGCTGTTTGTCATTATCAGCCTCAAAGTGATTCCTATTCTGCTCGTCGTCCCAGCCAAACATCTCACCTACTGTCGGAATAGTTACATCTGTAAGTCTTGATCTAATTGAATAAGGTAATGCCTTTACGAACTCTGTATGTAACCATTCATTCAAATCAGAGTCTTCAAATCTGCCCTTATTTGTGTCTAGCCCATTCATAGGTCTCTTAACTACATAATCATCAAAAATAAGCATCACTTTATCGTCCGTAACCTTGTGCACTGTTGCTGTAAATTCTCCTAATTTGTTCATCTTAAGTGTCGTCTTATCTCCTACCTCAGCATCTTTTATGTCGGACTTTGCAGGTACTCCGAATAATGCATTAATAAATTTTTTAATTGCAAGTTCATCATTAATGCAATACTCCTTCATTGTTTCTTTAGACTCTTTTTCGGCAGTAATTTCAATATATTTTCTGTACATTCTTTCTACTGTAGGTATGTCAATTCCTCTTGTTGATAATCCAATAATTTCTTCTCCTAATGTCATTTCTCTTTTACGCATATCGTTAATCTCCTTTCAATTCACAAAACATAGAGACCTAGATTTTTCTAAGTCTCTAATTATTTACTTTTTTCTGAAATGCTGTATAAGCTTTACAATTCCGTAAATTACTAATCCTGCAATTATAACATCGCTAAAAGCTAATAGTACTCCTATAACACCTGCCACTCCGACTGATGCTATAGCTAATATTATTGCTAAAATAACAATTGCTATAATTACTAATATCGTTAATGTAATCATATCACTTACCTCCTTCTCACTATAGTCCATGTTTTCTACGCGAAAAAAAAAATAAAAGAAAGAGTCATTGTTGACTCAATCTATGTAAGAAGAGTATAACGCTGTTTTTCTATCTCGAGCCCTTACGTCTACACATTATGTGTTGATAGATCCCATGCTACTTAAATCCAGATGCATTATTGATCATAACGTTATACCAGCTGGAACTGTTTTTCTTTTCACTATAGTCCATGTTTTCTACGCGAAAAAAAAGAGCCCCTGCTAGGACTCCTCCTCTGACATTTCTTTATTATTTCTTGAATAATACCAATCTCTCGCTTTATAAATTGCGTAGCCTCCAATCCAAGGTATAGTAAATATACTTACATATATAATCGCCAACCCTAATTTGTGTTCGCGTTTCCATTTTTTGTACACTGAATATACCTCATTATTGTAACTTGCCCAAAAGTTCTTATAAGCTTTAATCATATTGATACCTCCATAAAATTGTATTTACTGTGTCATATTAGTCCATGTTTTCTGCGCGAAAAAAGTAGAACCTGATTTTTCAAGCTCTACTGTTATGGTGGATATAATTATTTATTATTGTTGCCTCCACAGATTAGCAATAATGCGAATCCGATTAAAAGGCCCGCAAAAATATAATTCATACATTTCACCTCCTTTTCACTATAGTCCATGTTTTCTACGCGAAAAAAAAAGAGAAGAAAGTGTATATATCACCGCCCACTATCTCTTGACTTGACGTTCTTACAAAATCCGTTACGTCCAACGGCTCGCACGATTCTATAGTTTAATCTATAGCATAATATACTTTTAAATATATTGTATAACCCTCATCATGTGTTATACTCGCTTCTTTCTCCTGTGTTCTTCTCATATTAGTCCATGTTTTCTACGCGAATTTTAAATAGGACACTTATCAAATGCTGTTTCCCATGGCTGTCGTTTTAGTGGTTTCATCTTAAGTGCCCACATAATTTGTCTTATAGTAACTGTTGGATAAATATGATTCTGCGGAGGTCCTGCATGTTTTTCAAAATAATCTTTGAATCCAACCTGAGTATAAATATCGTCTACAAGCCATGGGTCTAGCTCCGTCCAAGTTGTTGATTTATCTTCAGGATTATAACGTTGTTGAATAACAGATAATCCCTTATTATTCGCTAAATATAAAGTGCATTTACTATATACTGGATGATTGCATTCATATGTAATGCCATATCTATTAAAATATAATTGAGGCTTATTATAATGGTATCTCATAGATGGCAAAAAGTATAAGGAGCTGTAAAACCCCTTACGCTGGAATAAGTCCAATTCTTGTGTCATATTTCAAATTGAATTTTAGCAATCTCATCTTCATAGTAAATGCCTCAATAAGATTTAATCTGATGATGTATCTTTCATGCACTCCATTCTCATCAAATGTTGTGTAATGAATAATGTCATCTCTCAAATCATCCTTGTTTAAGCCATCTAATCCGATTACCTCATAAAATTTATTCATAATATTTCCTCCTTAAATATAGTACTTTTTTTTCATATTGGTCCATGTTTTCTACGCGAAAAAAAAAGAACAGCAGTTAAGCTGTCCTTATATGTACGCAGTTGCATCACTGCTATCACTGTTACATTTCATTCTGCATAAGGTTGTCCGCCAGGTTATTTATATACTCAACGCTGACTATTTGATTATTATAGATAATCCATTCAGATCCATTTCTAGTAATGTCTTCTGCTTCATTAATATCAAAGTCCTCTCCGAACGTTTGTCTTAATGCTTCAAGAATATACATTGCTTCAATGTCTTCTGACCAATCATCTATAAAGTCATCTACATCATCGTTAATGTTTTTAACTTCCTGTTGCTCAACTTCTGTAGTCTGATTTGTTTCAGTGGTTTCAGTTTTGCTTCCGCATCCACATAATAACATCATAACTGCCATTGCTGTTAATACTAAATAAATTGTTCTTCTCATAATAGTTTCCTCCATAAAAATTGTATCTATTTGTGTCATATTAGTACCTGTAATTTTCGCGAAAAAAAAGAGCCCTTGTAATTAGAGCTCCTTTAAACCTTCAACTACCATTACTACCACTAATGTGATAATAGCGTTTGTCATTGTAGTGACTACTGATTTCTTGCTCATACTGTCTGTATAAGCCATAATCACGTTTTCACCATAATGTTTTACTCTACTCATAATATTTTCTCCTTAAATAATCGTGTTGATTGTTCTCATATTATGAGTTGTAATTTTCGCGAAAAAAATAAAAGGCCATGTATTATACACGACCCTTTACTTCGATTCCTTAACTTTTTACAGAATCTTGAACTTTGTAAGTACTTTACTTGCTGCTGAAAGCCCTGGAATATGTCCATCATTCTCAAATGCCATTGTTAGCATTGTCAATCCTGCTGTAAGTAATCCCACTCCAATAGTTTTTCCTGCATTCACTGCGTGTCCAACAGCATCCACTTTAGCCTGTTTTGCCTTTGCTTCTGAATCCGCTACAATCTTCTCTCTGTCAATTGCCTGTGACTCTGTTGCTAACGCATAATCAGACTCAATTTTCTGCTGTTCATTACGCACCTTATACAGGTCTGTAATTGCTCTTGAAATATTGGTATACTCATCGCTACCCGGTTTGGCATTGTCTAACGCTACTATTTGATTATTCAGAGCATCCTCCAATCTCTCCTCAACTGTGTAATTTTCCTCACTCATAGTGATTCTCCTTTCTACTGTGTTGTGTTAATATGTATCATTATAGGCCATGTTTTTACCGCGCCTCCGACACATCTAAAATTACCTCTTTGTAATCATTCAACGACTCCATAGCTTTCTCATTGTCAAATGCAATCCAATAAATATAATTTCCATTTGGATTTTTCTGATAATTCAAACTTCCTACATGATGTGTTTTGCAATGTATATCATCATATATAGATACTGTAACAGCTCCTACTGCAAAAGATAAAGCCATTGCAATTAACACTATGATTATTGTTGTGCCCATGTGTTCACCTCCTTAAAAAGACAAAAAAAAATAAGAACAGCTCATTTTATCAACCCCGCCATTACGCGTTACTAACCCTATAGGTGCCGTAAGTTATTAATATTACGAACCGCTGTTCTCTCATATTAGTCCTTGTTTTTTTCGCGAATTTAATGATACAAAAATATAATGATTTATAGGGTACTGTGTAGGGACAAAATATAAGACCCAGATTTCTCCGAGTCCTATAATTCATTAACTTATAAAATACTTATTCAATATTGCGCCTTTGTACATTGCTATTATTTCATTTACAATCCAAAGAATATCTTTGCCGGTTCTCACATAATCTGCAAACGATTCGTTGTGATAATCGCTATAATAATATCCGAATTTGAATCCGTCATGTTTAATATCGACTATCAAGCCATACTTATCGTTTGTCACTACATATATTCCTGCTCTTATTCGTTCTTTTAAACTCTTGTAAATATGTTTTGTAATAATTGTTTCTAATTCTTCTGGCATAATAATTTCCTCCTATAATAAGCTGTTAATGTGCTTCATTATAGGCAATGTTTTCTACGCGTTATCGTTTATGTGACAGTAGCCAGAAAAACTTCCTATATCTATCGTAATACATATCACGTTCACAAGGTATCTCTAATATAGTTTTTAAATAAGTGAATGGATAGCCATTTGTAACAGCTTTGAAAATATAGTCGCCTAATATAGGGTCTGTTCTATATGCAACCTCTTTTATTAAATCCATCTTCTTTGAAATGTAATACATCTCTATGGCAGCATCGCCAACATTGTCATTAAGATTGCAGCATTTTATCTCATTTCCTGATGCTGCAGTGTATCCCCTTAGAGATAATTCCAAATATAGCTTATGCCATTCAGGATATTGCAGACAGAAATGCTTTAATTCCAAAAACTTGTGTTTGCTGATATGCCATTTGTTTCTTTTTGATAATTCTGACCGTACATCTTTACTCATTTCTTTTCTCCTTTACTATGTAAATATGAACTAACAGTAGAATAGAAAATGGGGTGCTATGTGCGGTCGATTTCCACTTATTACCATTTATTTCTAACCTAGATTAAAAATTACGGCAAAAAAATATAAATCCATGTAAAAACAGAGGGCCCTCAAATTAAAGAGAGTCCTCTATTATTATTTCCAATACTTCTTAGAATATATAAGAAAGGCGGTAATCACTAAGAACATTAATCAACAGGAAATCTAAGAAGTATGTGAAAACCTATTAATATTTAAGATATCTTTCGGCGACATATCCAACAGCACCGTTGTAAGATATCTTTGACATAGTTGTAGTTGCGCCGGATATACGCATGCTTTTGCATTTTCTCGATAGCACTGTCACTTTAGCGCCATTAGCTAATGAGCCAATCTGTACTCCAGATGAATTTCTGAGTCTTAATGTACTGCCACTTGTATGTACATGTGCTGTAACTGACCGTGAACGAGAATTATACCTTGCAATTAACTTAGCCTTAGTCTTAGGACCATACTTACCATCCCATTCACTCGGGTCATTTGGAAATGCAGATTTCTGGAATTCGATAGTTGCATTCTCGGTATTTGAGCCGAAGTCATTGTCAACTCTGCCACAATAATATCCGCAAGCATTGAGCATCGTCTGTAATGTTCCAACTTCTGGCCCTTTATCGCCTTTTCTAAGGACATTTGATGGAACTGATGCTGCCGGTTTGCTTTCCTGTTTTGCTGGCTGAGGTGCTGGTGCAGAGTCTGCTGAGAATTTTGGACAAATATAACCGCGGATAAACTTCTGATTAACTGCTAAAGTACGGTTCTGCACTGCATCACTCTTGTTACCTTCGATTACGGTTATTGTGTTTCCTTCTACTTTTTCAACAATTCCAACATGGTCAGGTACTCCCATGTCGTCGCCTTTACCTTTATCCTGCCAATCGTATAATATAGCATCAGCCGGCTTCGGCACATAGCTGTCAGCTTCAACCCAGCATCCCATAGACTTTGCCTTTGCTATAGCCCTGTTGCAAGAGCACTCAAGCGGAAATATATCAGCAAGTCCTGCCTTAATATATGCTGCTGATGCCGTTGTCATACACCATAAATCTGTATATTTAACTTTGTAGTTCTGAGCAAGTGGTTTGTGGTTGTTGTAAATATCAATAATGGCTTTGTGTGAGCCATCTGATTCTTTACGTCCAATCCATCCTCTCATTACCTGAACTACTGACTGTCTTTTTTCTGTTTCTGTCATATCAAGTCTTCCTTTCTACTAATTTTAAGCATAAAAAAAAGAACCTCAACTTTCGCTGAGACTCTACTGTACCACTTACTGTACCATTTTTTATTCAAAAGATGCCATATAATGACACTTGATGAAAAGTTCGAAATCGTGAAAAGCCCGTAAATATAGGCTTTTGAAGCCTGATGAAACGTGTTGAAATTCAAATAGCTCTTACAACCCTCGAGTGCTAATTTTTTTAATAAAATTTTTGAAACCCCTGATTTTACTGGGGTTTCAGGCTTTATTAATTTTCTATTAAATTGATTTTGGCGGTATTTACACCACTTTTACACCATTTTTTTCAAGTTTTTCTATTTCTGTCTTCGCGTCATACCTATTATTTAGGTGATTATATACATCTCAACTACTTTATAGCCAGCATTTGTGATTACACAAATCTCTTTGCTTTTTCTTTCGATATATTTTTCTTTCAAACAAGCATTAAGTGCCTCTTCCCAAACAACATATTCACGTCTATCTGGATACTCCTTAGCAACTACTTCGCTACCAATTTGAATATATGTACCTGATTCCAAATCTGAAGTTATCAGGATCTGCCCTCCCGGTGCATCTGCCACTTTTTTAAGGAGTTGCTTCATTTCCTCTGTTATTAAGGCAGGTGTAGCACTGATATTCTCATTTTTGGTTGATACATCGCCATTTATTTCACTGATGAACTTGTCCCTTGCTTCTTCCCAAATAATATCTTCATTATCTGAAATATCAAATTCTGATTCTAATTCCCGTCTCAACTGATTAAGGCGATCTTTTACTTCTGAACGATCACCATCTAACTTAATAGCAATGCAGTCACTTCCAATTACACCTTTCATTCCAGAAAAATCAAAACCAGGAAGAAGAAGTGAAGTTGCATTGGCTCTTAGTACCCATGCTGCGCCCATTTCATTTAAGCTGACTGGGCTTTCGTAATATTCTGGCGAATGTACGAAAATAATATGCAAGTCATAATTAAGGAACCGTTCCCTTAAAAAGTCAAAAATATTGGCTCCATTTGGTATTCCATATCCTGGTAGGGAGCTGCAAAAAATATCTCTGCGAGGACTTAAATTGATTGAACGAAGTAAATCCGCAATTTTTGCAACTTGATCCTTATTCTTAGAAGAATGACTTATAAATATAAGCGGTTTCTTTTTCATACTAGAAGCACCTCCTTGTGAATGTGACAATCCTGACTCTTTCTCCTCGTCCGGATAATATTTATCAATATTTTTTCTAATAGCCTGAAGTTTTCCGACAAGCTCAATAAAATACTTTTTCTCCGTAAAACCATCAAGGCGCTTGCCACACAAATTGATAGTTTCCCATACAAAAGTGTCATGAGTTCGATCATAAATTCCCTGTAATTCCAATTTTATCTCTTGAAGCCAATTTTGGAATTCAGGCACATCACTGATCCGTTCAAATGATGTTCCCTTACCGCCATCAAACGGATGAAACATCTTTTCTATTTCTTTTCGTGAATCTATAAGTTTAATTAAGTCTTTCTTCAATCATTCTACCCCCAACGCCTTAAACACTGCATCTTCCGCACTCTGATAAGGAATCAGCTGAAATGCACTCATCAGATCAGCCGGAACACTTGCAAAATCAACAAACGAGGTACTCGGAATCAGCACCTTCTTTGCGCCGCTATCCAGACACACCTGAAGTGTATTGGCAAGTTCATCCACCTTTATCATTGTGCCACTAATTGTTATATCTCCCAACACTGCCAAGTTGCTGACAACAGGCTTTCCAAGAGCAATCGAACAAAGTGCAATTAATGTTGGAAGTGCCAATTTGTCTGTCATACCGATCCCCTGCAAATCCTGATAATTGATGATGTAATCCTTGGTTGAGGTGCTGATAGAGCCACTGATCCGATTGCCGTTGGCTTTCAGATAATTAAATGCCGTGTTCACCGCTTCCTTGCATTTAGAATCACTGCCTAAGCCTGTCCGTTCAATCTTGCCATTGCCCGGAAGCATCTGGCTTTCCAAACGAAATACACCAATCATGCCACTTTTTCCTCTGGATACGGTATAAACCTGTCCCGGATTACACATTCCATCCGGTATCAACTTACCGCCACCCTGTTCTGGTACGGAAACATAATGTTCTGACATATCTTCTAAATCTATATAGGAGAAGTTCACATCATAAAACTCCATACCACCCAGCTTCTTCAATTGCTCCTTGACACGGCGACGCATTTCCAATGCAATCTGAATAATTTCTTCCAGTTCTTCTTTGGTAAACTCACCATTTGGGTACATCAACTTCAGATAACCGTCTATCATACGACGAACCGCAATTGTATCACGCTGATTCAGATTTCTCCCCAAACGGAAGTAGTGATCAAGTGCATCTCCATACTGCTCCTTGCGAAGCTCTCGGATGAACTCTGCCAAATAGTCACTGATAAAACCGTAATCATCGGTAAAATGCTCCGGTCTGAACTTCGGTATCTCCCATCCTGGAAGATAACAATGCATACGATCAAGAAATGCTGTATCTGTTCCCATTTCCTGCGGGAAAGGTGCAAACAGACTGGATGTTTTCAACAGCACGTCCACACTCTGATTGATATTTCCCACAAATACCATGGACGCAGTAGCAGCTTTTTCTTCTTTGCCACGGGCAAAAGATCCAGATGCCATGTAATCCTTCATAATCTGAATGCCATCTTTATCTTTAAACTTGATACCTGCCACTTCATCAAAGGCTACACAATCCCATAAGCCGACCAGTCCGACCGTTTTGCGTCCCATATTGTAAAACAGGTTTGCAACCGTCGTCTGTCCACCGGAAATTAAAATACTGTTCGGTGAAATCTCTTTGTAAAGATGAGATTTACCGGTACTTCTCGGTCCCAACTCACAAAGATTAAAGTTATTTTCAACTAACGGAATCATACGGGTCAAAAGTAACCATTTCTCACGATATGTAAATTCATCTGGCTCCATGCCGATAGAACGAAGAAGAATATCCAGCCATTCATCTTTCGTAAAAGCCTTTCGTCCCTGCTTCAGTTCATCAATATCAATGTGCGGCATCTGGATCGGTGTCAGCTTACGGATACTGATTGGTGAAATATCTTTCTGCTTTTTCTGTTTGGAACGAAGCGGATTTCCATCAATGTCCTCAATACCAAAATTATTATCGCCTTCAACCTCATAATCCAGCTGAACAATACACCAGATACCGCCACAGAGCAGGCGATCAAATTTTTCTGGATATTCATCGGCAATCGGTACATTACCAACGCCCAAATTAGAAAACTCTGCAAAAAAGCAATCCTTTTTCATATCCAGTCGAACAGTCACCATATCAATGATTGTGTGACTGCCTTTTTTACGCAGCTGAGACAGAATTTTCTGTGATTCATCCGGGCGTACAAAGTTGTCAGCAAGAATACGCTTCACGTTCTGTACACCTTTATCTATAACAGTCTCATCATCTGAACTGCAATACTGTCCCAACAAGAACTCAAGAACATACACTGGGACATTCGCCCCTTCTTTAATTTTCTTTGTCAGGTCTTTCCGAACAATCTTACCGTCAAAGTTCTGACGGAGCTTGTTCTTTATTTCTTCGCGGGTACTTTCACCCTCTGCAAATTGCTCCATCTTTCTCTCCTCCTGCGGCATTAATTAAAAAAATCAAACTCGTCCACCGCAAAGGCGATGTCAATCTGAAATGGCTCCCGCTGTGGCATCTGTAATCCCTGTTCATCTGCAATTACCAGATAATAAGTAGCTGTATTGCTGTATTTTAGAGATTTTAGATTAAACTGACAACGGAAAGTTCTTTCTGCACCGTTATCGCTGGTCTTATCTGCAATAATCTTCTGAATATCACTAATCTGCTTGCCATCCTCATCTGTAAAATAAACCTGATAGATTGCAGCTTCACGATTTGTACTGACCGCATCTTTTTGATAGAAATTCAATGAAAAAATCATATTGCTAATCTTACGGTTTGCGGACAGTAAATTAACCGTTACCGGCTTAGTATCATATTTCTGTTTATTACGCTTGTATTCCATAGAATCATTACGGAGATAATGGTACTCAATCACTGGAACAACCATTTCCTGCAAACTGATACCACCATGCACAAAATTCATACCGCCGCCATTCATTTTGATACGAATACTTTCTCTCGGTGCAAATCCATCAAATTCCGTATTTCCACCCATGAATTTTACAGGCATCAAGTAATCTGGTTGCACCCCCTTCTGCATAATTGCATATCTTCTACCATACTCCACACATCGCTTGATACTTTCTTTTTTTGTAATGTCAGAGTTTGTTACATTCACATCAAAAAAGCCTCTTTTATCTACTTTGTCCTCTTCCTTCAAAGGACTGTATGTATAAAGAAATCCATGATCTGCCGTAATTAGAATATTCGTTCCGCCAAATTCATTTACAATGATACGCACAAGATTCTTTAATTCTGAAATTGCCTTGTCACACGCAGCAAAAACTGCAGTATCCGAAGTGTGGCTGGCTTCATCAATAGTATCGTGGTAAATATAGACCACATCCATACCTTTTACCAAAGCACTTCTTTCCGCTCGTTTCATAGCAATGATGTCATTATACTTTAAGGCCACGCTTGCTGAATCTTCTGTTTTCAGGACCTTGTCCCTATAAGTACTTGCCGTAGACTGTCCATCTGCCAAAACCGTCAAAATATCGTTCCAAACCTCTACTGTCAATTCTTTGTGCGGCAACAAAGCTGCCATACCAAACTTTGTAGTAGAAGGGAAGATGCTCTGCATACTGCTGATAGAAACCCTACTTTGCGTTTCTCGCTGAAGCTGATCTGCCATCGTAGCCGCTACTTCATAACGCATGGCATCTGAGATAATTACAAATACTTTCGTATCCGAGGTTTGGATACGGGAACGGTAAAAATCCTCCTGTTGCGGTACTTCCAAAACTTTACCGTAAGTTGCCAGTTCATCCGCACATACATCCGACCAGTTGTTGCCCAACTCACCTAAGAACCAGTGCGTATAAAGTCCTTCCACCTTATCGACAACATGCTTGAACAAATCATCTAGCAGAATATTGGAAGTCTCCAAACTCTTTTGAAAACTAAGATGGAACAAACGGTAATAAGTATCCATCTGATAGTAACTCTCTGTATATTCTTTCCAGATACTTTTCGCTTCTGCGGTATGGAATCCGGCATAATGTTCCTTAAAGAAACTTTGCATATTCGCCACTTGTAAGATACCGTCATAAAAATTCTCAAATGGCTCATACCATACACAAGTTCTACGTTTTTCAACGGTATTCGTAATGGTATCCACATCAATAATATGGTCACTAATCTCTGTCATTAGCTTTGTCAGAATCACTTCGTTAATACACGGAAAGCACTCTGTTCCTACCAAATCTTCTACTGTCAGCTTTTCAAAACGCTGATACAGACGAGCTTCATCTTCAACATAACGTGCCACATCATATAATTGAGTAATGTTATCACTATGAAGCCATTCAGAAATAAAATCATAGCAGTATGCCTGATGAGGTATGGAAATAAAACTGTCCAGTCCGGCAAGATATTCCTGCCTCATGGTACGGGTCGCTGCAGTTAAAAGCAGATGAATTGCCAACTGCCCAAGATCTGGTTCTTCCTCCACAAATCCACATCCCTGACGAACCATCGCCCAAAAAGCTGCGTCTGCATGATATTTTACAAAATCCTGATAAACCGTATTATTATTCAAATCCAGTCCCGCCTGGAACACACTACGGAGAATCATATTAGGCCGTGCATCTTTCAATCCACAGATTGCCGCCATGACAGCCATGTGTAACTGTGCCAGTGTTTCCGGAACTTTATTCTGCGTGCTGACTTTCAAACGACGGTCTTTCGCATTGAAATAAGCACGATAATTTTTAACCTGTTTCCTCATTGCCGGATTTGATATAAGTCCCATCTCATCCATCCAGATAGAAATCAGATCCGCCCGAAACTCTTCACTGTAAAGCTCCACATCCAGAAGCCAGTTATCATCCGGGCGGTTATAGACACACGGACTGTAAACCAGATAATTTGTAGTCAAATCATCTACTGAAAGCAGTTTTTTTACTGAAAACGCATTATTTCCTGTCAGCGCAATCACCTTTGCATTTTCCAAAACCACTTCATCCAGCTTATCCTGAAATTCCTTATCTTCATCATACCAGAAAATGATACGACGCTGATAAAACTCAGGCAGAGGTGCAGCAAATCTGCGATTTAAATCTTGTATTATTTTATCTGTATCCATGCTGCATTATCTCCCTTCCGTATTTTTTACATAAATAGTGCTTCGTGCCGCACCCTCTTTTCTCAAATAACCATCCTTAACCATATTCAGCAAGACAGCTCTGGCTCTACGATGTTTTACATCTAAAATCTCTGCTGTTTCAGCAGTAGTAATAGAGCCATTTTCCAATACATATTTATAGATTTGTTGTTCCCGTTCACTATCAGGTATTTTCTCAGTCGTATCTGGCACTTCGTTGCCACTATCCGGCATTTTTTTCATATTATCTGGCACTATTTCTGTTTTATCCGGCACTTTATTGCCACTATCCGGCATTTTACCAATAGTATCCGGCACTTTAATGGCGCTATTGAGGTCAACAGTGCCGTCAACCTTTCCTCGATAAATATTGATACGCAAATCAACTTCGCCACCAATAAACTCCGGCTCCCGCAGTCCGGCAGCTTTTACTTTGTCTATAATTCTCGGAATGCCGCTTCCCCAATGCTCGATCAGATTCATGTAAGCAAACGCATGCGCAAGAGCTTCATTTCGTATTTTCGAATAGCCTTCTTTCATGCGCTCTATCGTTTGGCCCATCGGCAGTTTTCCGGGAGAAGTAATTTCTAAGCGGTTATCATATATCGCAACTTGTATCGTACCATGTAATCAATTAAATGACTTCCGTCTACTCGCAATTCCAATTGCTTCTCTTCGGAATTCTTTCTTTGGAATAATAAATCAAATAGTTTCATCTATAAGCCTCGCCATTTTTTGATTTTATCTACTCCGTGAAACCAAGTATTTCATTCTTCTTTCGCTCAAATTGAGATTCCGTAATTATCCCCTCGTCCATCAATTTCTTATATTTCATTATCTCGTCTGCGCCAGAAACAGGTGCTTGCTTTTTTCTCGTCTGACGTCTTTTCGTTGTTTCAGGAGCTTTCTGTTTCCGTTCTTCTTGTTGCTGTTTTGTTGCATTTGTCAGAATCGTTATTATTATTGCGATTTTTCTTACATCCGAAGTTAAAACAATATGCATTTTGTTTTTAACATATATTCCTAATCCGTCCGGACGCACCTCGATTGTCTGAACCTTATCACCGGGAATATCGAAACCATACAATGCGGTAAGCAAAACAAATCTTTTGTTTGTCAAAACGAATCTTCCGACAGGAGAACTCTCGATGAGTTGTTCTCGAATAGCTTCTCCTGCAGATCCGCCGGTATGATAGGAAACACCTTTCATAATCTGCACAGACACCCCTTTATTTCTTCCGGTATAGCCTGTCGTCACAGTTTGGATATGGCCGCCGCAAGCATCGCCATAATAATAGCAATACTCTCCCTCTTGCAATACAAGCGGTGCTTTTTCAATTTGAAAGGAGTCCGCCAGTTCGACCGCATCAAGCGCCGGATTACACAAATTCTTTCGTTGATCCTCCGTAAACAAGAACGCATCCTCGCAAGTAAGATCGCGTTTCTCTAATGCGTCTGCACATTGCTTGCAAATATCGCCTTTTGCACCTCTAAATCCTTCTTGAGGATTTTTGCTTCCACAAATAGCGCAACAGAATTTTTTTTCTTTTCAAAAAATCCAAACATTCAATTCACCAACCTTTTTTACTGTCGTTCTTCATATTCCAGTCTTAATTCTTCTGCAAGATACAGATCGCTCATGCAATGCATATCGGAAACGCCCTCACGCATTAATTGGTAAACTTCGGAACGATAAAATAAATCCAATGCTTCGTCCAGTGAAATGCCTTGCTGTTTGGCAAAGCACTCAATGACGCGAGCATATTTTTTCTGGAGTAAAATCGGATTTGCCATCATAGTGTTTCACTCCCTTCAAAATGTAACAAAGACAATGCTTTCTCCGTGCGGAAACATATTTGCCGGTTCGGCTTTTCATAACGCAAGCGATTAAGAGCTTCCGTCTTGTCAATCAGTCCATCAAAGAACAGTTCCACCGTATTGAACACCTTATCATTGGCAACACCGCCCACAACAAGATCGTAATCAGTCGAATCTTTTCCTCTGCGACAGTTCAAAATGAAATCCAACCATTCGTCGGAATAGGAATCAAATTTCAATGTTTTTAATTCGGCTTCCCGGCTTTCGTCATATTTATACCGGGAGATGATAGCATCCTTCCCACGACGTTTGAATTTACCGCACCACTTCGCCGCCTGTTCATACAACGGAGTGACGTAAAAACCTCGTCCAAAGTCCACATCAGGGCGAGAATGAATCAAATCCGGATTTGCAATCTCTAAAAATGAACCATGATAGAGAATCATACTTCCACGCCCCTTTCTTTCATCACATCAAGGATGTCGTCCACGATATATTCACGGCTCTGGGTATGCAGCACTTCATATTCCGGCACGATGTAACCATACAGGATATCACTCTTTTCGGTAAATGCCAGATAGACCCGCGCTGCATCCACACCCAACTTTTCCGCTACATTTTCAATGCAAAACACAGCGAACTCCAGCTCATTGGAATTTTTAATGTTTTCATATTTCATCATACGTAAGCCCGCCTTTTTCTATGTCCATCAGAACACTGAGATTGCTTTAATTATAGTATTTATTGAAAAATCCGTAAAGGTAAAAAACGGTCTCTTCATTTTTCCTCGGGGATGTTTTTTGTATAAGGTAAACAGTCTTTTCTAAACGGTGAGCATAAGCATGTTGGCGTTGACATCCCAGCTAAGCCTTTATCTTCCGTCAGGTCACGCCAACATAGCGTGGATTTTCCCGGCTTGCCGGCGCCAGTGTTGGCGCCGCCCTCCCCGCTAAGCCTTTGTCTTCCGTCGGTTCACGCCAACATAGAGTGAATTTTCCCGGCTTGCCGGCGCCAGTGTTGGCGCCGCCCTCCCCGCTAAGCCTTTG
>OLOB01000035.1_pt1 | contig 129680 bp, 145 predicted proteins | sample 1671911 | NCBI WGS metagenome assembly OLOB01 (sample SAMEA3136625, study PRJEB25190) | human gut metagenome | biome: human gut; feature: human-associated habitat; material: faeces | place: Austria | collected 2013
AGTCGGTCAGCACCAATTTCAAACTGCATAAGAGAAAGACTACCGATGAAGATGAAAAAGTTCCTGACAGCAAGGTTTCCGTAATCTCCATTTCGGACTTGAATCGTGCCTTAGCCATGCAGAACAAAGCACCCATCACGCTGAACGATGGCCAATACCTGTTGAACTGCAACTACAATGGAACGTATCGGTATATTGCTGCTGCATTGCAGAGCCACCCGGAAATCACGGTTGGTGGGGTGACTTTACAGCGTGCAGAAGATAAAGTGTTGCAGGAAACATACATTATGACGTCGGTTGGCAACAATGACCGCGGCACCTTGATTGTTCCCGATTCCGTCACCGCATCACTTGAAAAAGATGTAAATGCGCTTTTGGTGCAATATGAGCCGAATGCAGATTCCAATGAAATTTTGCAAAAGATGATTCCGATTGGATTGGATAGTACACACGGCTATCGGTATGCCGAAAAGAACATGATGTATGAGACGTTCTACGGCCTTGATGCCTTGGTGAGCTTCCTTTGCTGCTATATCGGGTTGGTCTTTTTGCTGATTTGCGCCGCACTTCTAGCGTTAAAACAGCTTACCGAAACGACCGACAATGTGTATCGTTATGGCTTGCTGCAAAAGCTGGGTGCAGGCCGCAGGCAAATCGATCATACGCTTTTTGTGCAGACAGTCGTGTTCTTTGCCATTCCGCTAGTCGTCGCTGGCGTGTATTCTGCTTTCCTGATTGGCAAAGCAATGGCTGTGGTGGAAGAATTTATGAATATCCATATCGCAACCAATATCGGACTGACAATCGTTCTTTTTCTGCTTGTCTACGGAAGCTATTTCCTTGCAACGTATCTTTCCTGTAAACGTATTGTCACAGAACAGCGAGAATTGGAGGTCTAAACTATGTTGCCCGAAAATGTAAACTGGAATGCCGTATTGCAAAGCATCACCGACACATGGCTCCCTTTAATTGGTATGGTCGCCGCAATTATTTTAGTTGCCATAATCGTCCATGTAGCACAAAAGAATAAAAAGTAAAAACACCTGCCGAACGACGGCAAAAGAAAAAAGCCGTCGTATGGCGGAAAACAATATTCCCTACAAGGTGCGGGCGGCACTGCTTCTGGTGCCGCTGAATACACCAATGCCTACCGGAGCAGTGACTCAATCCTTGTGGTACATTGCAGTTCGTTCCGGGGACGTCCACCGGGTACAGCACTATCTTCGCACAGAAAGGGATACCTAAGATTGAGCAGTTATCGGCACGTCTGCTGTTAACGGCTGGCATCCTGCTGCTGATCGCAGGGGGGATTTTCGCCATTCTCCAAGGATGGCTCTATACCGGCCTTCTCTGGGCGGGTGCGTTTGGATGCCTGATGGCAGCTCTGAACTTTCGGGATTCCAAAAACGACGGCGGCTAAAGCACACGGCATCGTAGTGCACGGTCAATGTGGAAATGCGAGCTATACCCGATTTTCCATATCGAGTGATATGGATTTGGCTTTGGGGGAGGATTGTCTATTGTATGCAAAAAATTGAAGTTGTTGTTCGCATCACGAAGGATCACTGCCCACCGCAAGAGCAGACGATTTTTGAATGGTTCGATTTGATGCGGAATCCCACAGACGCTCTGAGCAGTCCCGATCTGGAAATCAACTTGGAATACCACCGTGTTTTCAAACACGGAACAGAGGTGTACATGAGTCGTTATGAATACGGTGTTTTGAGTTTGATGGCACAGCATCCGGGCAAACTGTTTACAAAGGAGCAGATCTTTGAAGCAGTCTGGCATAAGGACAGCGAAAGCTATTTGAGAGCCGTCACAAGCACGATCGGTCGAATCCGCCAGAAAATAGAGGATGACAAAGATCACCCCCGTTATATTAAAACGGTTTCCAACATTGGATATCAATTTGTCACATCATCGGAATTGGTGCGATCAAATCGCAATCTGTAATAAAAGCCATACCGTAAGATCCTAGTAGGATTCTTCGGTATGGCTTTATCGTTTTCTACGCTGTACGAAATCGGCATCCTTGCATAGATGACCAAGAATATTCTAAAATAGAGATAACTTAATTCAGGAGGTCAAACCATGCAAACATTTGAAGAAGTATTGACCCAATTCCATAGCTTTTTAGAGTCTGCGACCTATTTGGACGTTGTTCCATGCCGCTGGGGATATGTAAGGCTTTTCAATGAGGGCGACCCTATCAATTTCAATGCAATTCTTTGCCGCACACCACAAGAACTATATACGGCATTGGCAAATGATTTGGAAACAGAGATTCAGGTCAGCTTGGGAATCGACTGAATTGGTATAAAATTGGTTTGCTTTTGGGTTCGTTTTGGTATAGTGACTTTGAAAAATATGCTATACTGTACCACAAGCAAAACATTTTCAGGGATTTTCAATCTTACTGTAAAACTCTGTCAGATGCTTTGCCAGTGTGCGGGTCGAGTCCATTAAGGTTTCTCGCACCGCTTCTGGACAGGAAAGATAGATTCGATTGAACTCTTTTAACTCTATTTCCGTTTTACCCATCCCCGGAGTAATCAGCGCATCAAGCGAAACCGGCAAAACACGAGCAATCGCCAAAAGAATTTCGTAAGATGGATTCATGCTGCCTTTTTCAATGTTGGCGATATGCTTCGTTGAAACATGGCAACGTTCAGCAAGTTGTTCTTGTGTTAAACCTGCCAGCTTGCGCTCCTTGCGAACCTTTTCTCCAAGTACTTTCAAGTCAGAATTCGGCATCATCGTTCACCTCAATAGTATTGTATCGTTCTGGTGAATGACGCGGTATAACCTTGTATTTCCTGTGAATAGGAAGTATAGTGCCGATTTTTGCGTTTCCCGGTCGAGTTATAAAAAAAACGGTAACTCGTCCGGGCGATTTCATGCGCCACAAGATCACAGTTGCCGTTTGTGGAGGTAACTGTGATTTTTTATTGGGGTAACGCATCAAAAAAAGCCTGTCTGCTGCTGTAGACCAGAATGCCAACAAACCGGCACAATCATTCCGCTTTATCGCCCTCAATCGTGCCGATATGCTGTACTGCGCCAGCTTCCTTCAATGGGAGGCTGGCGTTTTTGCGCTTTTAAGGGCAAGGTGTCGTGGGCCACCACGATCCTTTTTGTCCGAATGCTCACATTCCGTAAAATAACTGGAGGATTATTGATAATGAAATCGACCTATTTGCTTCCGTGGTTCAAGATGACCACATGGTACTTCCGACTGTCTCGATTGCTGGAAGTTTCCAACGTCAAAAAGCGCACCAAAAATCATAGTGCTGATGCCGACCGTATTTTCATGTTGGTGAAAAATCATGTGCTGGCCGTATCCGGCATGGGAGATGAAGCTCCGCCCACTCCCGGCGGAAGAAACGGAGGAAGTGATGTATTATGATCCTGCTGCAACGGGTGAACGAATCCAAAACCTCCGAAAAGACCGTGAAGTGACACAAGAACAGCTTGCCATCGACCTGAACATCAGTGACCGCTACATGAGAAATCTGGAGAAGGGTGAGAAAGTTCCGTCTGTCGACCTCTTTGTGGAGCTGCGGGAGCGATTTGGCTCCTCGCTGGACTACATCGTCTTAGGTGTGTCTGCGTCCCAGCGGGAGCAGGAACTGCAAGATCAGCTGCAAATGCTCCGCAAAGAACTGAAAGAAATGCAGCGGCGGATTCTTGTTATGCTGGAAATGCTGGGCGAATCTGCTTGATCAAACGCTTTACTGTTATAAACCGGAACGATTGGTTCCGGTGAAAATGGCAAAACCGGAACTACTGGTTCCTAACGAGAACTTCAGTTTTCAAGTACACTATGGTCACAGCAAGGGCAGCCCCCCAACAGGGGACGACAAACCCGAAACTGTACCGTGTACCTTGAAAATTGAAGAAGCAGCTTTTCGGTACTTCCAGACAATGATACTTCCGTAATTCGCGGCCCGGTCAGAAAGCAGACGGGGTGGCTGAGATGCCAATGGAGCGGTGCAAATCCGCCGCCGAAAAGTTCCCACCTCCGGGGTGTCGAGGACAAATAGGAGAAAAACAGTATTTTTCAAACCACCAGTTGAGGATTTCTCAGCTGGTGGTTTTACATTTCCCATCAAAATACCGATATGGAGGAAATCTATATGAGTCGATTTTATAACAACTGCGTAGACGAAGCCAGCTTGACTACCCTCTGCCCGATTTGTCTGGATTCCTTTCAGGGGGCAAAGGGCGTTCGCGTCCGGCGCGCAGACCCTAAGCAGAAGATCAAGGATGTCTGCACCTACTGCCAGATTCGCTATGGTTTCGATTATTATGTGCAGCCCGACAAGAACGCTGGGCAGTATGTGAAGCGAGGCCATTTCGATGATGAATCTGAATGCGCTTAAAATCGACCCGGAGTTTCAGGGCAAGATCCCGCCCCTGAATTTTGAAGAAGAACAACAGCTTGAGCAGAACATTCTCCACGAAGGACGGCTGCTGAATCCCATTATCATCTGGAATGGCTTTATTCTGGACGGACATACCCGCTACCGTATCCTGCGGAAGCATCCGTTCATCGTCTACCAGATACAGGAGATTAAACTGGCTAACCGCTACGCAGCTCTCTCATGGATCTGCCAGAACCAGCTTGGACGCAGAAATCTCGACCCGGAACGGAAGAAGTTTCTGATGGGCAAGCTGTATGAATCTGAAAAGCTGGCACGGGGCGGCTCCAAAGAGCGGGCACACGATGAGAACGGACGGTTCACCTCAATGGTTCAAAATGATCCATCAACCTACGATGGCGCGGAAATTTTTGAAGAAATTTCCGAGAAGGGGGCATAAAAGCGATGCACTTGCCCGCAGAACTCTGCAAAATGCAAAGAAAGAAGCGTGAAACCGATGGATTTTCAAAAAATATATTGATGACCCCGCCCGGTTCGCATCCGACTTCAGGGTTCGGAGCCCGGCACGGTCTGCCAAAGCTTTTTAGGCATAAAAAACGCCGCATCGTACAAAACGATGCGGCAAATTGGTGGACCACCATTTGCAGTATCCGAACCTGATACTTCTTCGCAATTATCGCTGCCTTTTTGTACCTTGTTTGACCTTTTTTCTCTTGATTTTGCCCTTGGTTTATTTGATGCTGATCTTGAATTGCCACCAGACACCTTATTGATAACCTTCGATGCCTTTGGCGATTGGCTTTTGCATTCTTGAATTTTGTCTACTTTTTGGGGAGTTTGAACCCGATAAAACTTTTGCAAATCATATCCAGTTGGATTAAGTTTAAAAGTTTGTGTTGGATACATCTCTAAATTATAGGCAATAACAATCTTAAAATTTCCATCGGGTTCATCCCATATTGTAACAGAATTTATAAGTAAGTCAATAAGGCTTTGATTTAGTGTTTCGTTTTCAAAATCATTTTCTGAAAATTGTGATAAATAGTAGGTTATTTCTTCTTTTGAAAGTTTTGCAACCCCACGCTTCTCAATGGCAAGTTGAAGTAAAAGCTCCTGCTTTTCTTGTTCCAATTCGTGAATGCGTTCTATCAAACTATCAGAAGAAACACCTTTTTCGATGACTTTAATGATATTTTGAGTTGCTTTTTCGTTATCTCTTATCTTTTCTTCAAGTAGTGGAATTCGTGTTCCGTTATTGATCTGTTTCTTATTCTCAGCTACAGCAAGTGACGAAATCTTGTCTATACTTTCTTTTGTTAATAATGCCCTTAAATTTTGTAAAACAATAGTTTCAATCCAGTCTTTTTTTATGCTTCGCTTTAGGCAGCCTTTTCCACGTTTATGTGCATAGCAAGAATAATAATAGTATTTAGCTTTTGTATGGCTAATCCCGGATTCACCATTCATCTTATTCCCACAATGTCCACAGAAAAGCTTTCCTGCTAACAAATATGGAATATCTGCTTTGTGGCATCCGCCGGGTCTAGGAGAATTTAGCCTTAATTGTACAGCGTCCCAAAGAGGCTTATCTATAATTGCAGGAATGCCATTTTCAGCACGATAATCAAGATACTTATATACTCCAATATAACGTTCATTGTGCAGGATTCTATTAAACGAGCTTCGATTAAAAGGCTTCCCAGCAGAAGTTCTATATCCTTTTTCGTTTAACGATTTACAAATATCTGCGATAGATACTCCATTTGCATAAAGCTGAAAAATCTCTTTTATTATAGGTGCAGTTATAGGGTCAATAACATATTTTTTATTTTCAACCTTGTACCCTAGTGCAACACCGCCAACACTATTATGCTTTGCGGCGGTTTCTCTCATACCGCGAGAAACTTTTTGTGAAAGTTCAGCAGAATAAAACTCTGCCATGCCCTCTAGCACAGATTCCAATATAATAGATTCGGGGCTATCGCTTAGATTTTCGGTTGCAGAAATAATGGCAACACCACATTTCTTTAGACGATATCTCGCCATAGCAAAATCGTAACGATCTCTGGCAAATCTATCAAGCTTATAGACTACAACAGCGTCAAAATTACCACTTTCTGCATCTTTTAGCATCTGGGCAAACTGAATGCGCTTGTCTGTGTTTTTGGATGCAGATAATGCACGGTCAATATAAGATTGTACAATGGCATAATTATTTCTTGTACAAAAGCTTTCGCAAACGTGCATTTGTCCTTCAATGGACTGCTCAGATTGAGCGTTGCTTGAATATCTTAAATATAAAACAACGCGAGTGATTTCTTTGCTCAAGAGATTATTAGAACCCCAACGCCATACGTCTTGATTCCGAAATCAAAGTGGCCTGAATTACGGTTTTCCCTTCAAATCCAAGCTTGTGATACAAAGCAAGGATTCTTTGGTCATCCTCATCAAGTGTGCTAGAAGCGGTCTGCTCTACTGATACGGGAATACTTGTAAGGCCCAATAAATAGTCAGTAGAAACATTAAAGAATTCTGCTAATTTTATAATTGAGGTAACACCCGGTTTACTTTTTCCATTCTCCCATTTCCAAATAGACCCGGAAGCAATTCCGATTTTTGATTCAAGATCCTTATTGGTAATTCCGGCGGAATTCTTTAATGCCAAGATACGCCTTATAATATCTTTTTCATCATACGCCATAAATAAATATCGTCCTTTCGTTTTGTTGGCAAAAAAGCTAATAATGTATTGACATTTAGCAATCATGCTACTATAATATAACCACAGAATAAAAAATATGTCAAGTGGGGATTCAAAATATAAACATTATAAGGAGATTTTTTGTATGCCTAAAGATTACGGCTATTTCGGGAAAGGTAGTACAGGCTATGCCCATTATAACCAGTCATTCAAAAGCAATTATAGCGGAAACAATGGCGGAGATGATGGAGGTTGCTTAAAGCTCTTTATTGGTGCTGCACTGCTGCTATATATTATCTTGAACATCTTTTTTGCATCCTGATTTTATAGGCTTATATTCAAAAAGGACATGACAATGGAAAAGCTTTATACAAAATATGATTCTTGGAGCACTCTTATTGATTCTCTACATAATGTCTTTGTTGATTTGAAATTCAAACAAGAAGATTGGGAAGACCTATATAGTGATAGAGAATCTAACGAGCCACAGTATGACAGCCAAATTGATCGTTGGCAGGAATCGCTAGATCGCCTTGAAGAAAAAATCAGTGCGTTAGAAGATATCAATGATGACTTTGAAACGTTCTTTGATAAATATGAATCGCAAGATGACAGAGATTCTATACTAGGTACTTTCCCATATGATTTTGATAGTAAAGAACTTTACCGGATTATTGACGCATATGTGGCATTTTCAAATCAATATCGTGGAATCACTCCTTATACTAAAACTCTCTTGAAATACAAAAAGTATGCCGAGCACTTGGTGTCAAGATCTAGTGCTTTGGAAAAATCATACAACTCATTAAAACAGCTATTTACAAAAAAGTTAGAAGAAAAAGGTCAAAAACAAGAAACAGACTAATTGATCGTCAAAAGGCAAAAAAAGATAGGGATACCATTCATTTGGTATCCCTATCTTTTTACGTGTTAGGCGGCAACTTTATCTTTTTCGTTGCCCTCAATATATTCACGAATCTTTTCATTTTGCTCAATCTGCTCTCGCATCCAAACCAGAGCAATATCAACAAGCTGGCTAAACTTTTCAAAAGTCATATACTTTGCAATCCACGGGAAGGCAATGACTGCACTTTCATACACAGCGCGAAGCTTTAGCTGGCCGGTGCCAGACTGGAACTGTTTTTCTGCCTCCACAACAGCAATCTTTAGCCATTCCATCAAATTTTCAATTTGTTTTGCCGTAGGCATGTGAATAAACCTAATAATAGAGCAAGTCACAAAAATGATAGCAACAAGCGCAAAAACAATCAAAAACCAATTTTCAGCGATAAAATTAACAACGTACATACGTTCATTTTCTCCTAATAAAATTTATATTTTATTACTCGCCACCGCGGTCATCAACACCAAGTGATGGCTCATTGGGATCAACCTCAATATTGTCTGGATTGCCGTATTTATACTGGAAAGATCCCTTTACACCATCCATGATGGTTTCACTAATCTTCAAAGATCCGGTAATACCAAGTAGTCCCAAAAACAGATCAACAGTCTTATCATAAATCTCTGGACTTACTGATTCGCCAACGTGCCAAAATTCCCAAAAGGTATATCCAACAATAATAAAAAGAGCCAAGTACAAAACAGTTGTTACCATTTTCTGATAACGAGGCTTTTGCTTCTGGCTCTTTTCTTCTTTGTGGTAGGTGTTCTTTTTGGGCTTTTCAATATTTTCTTGTTTCATATCGTTTCGCCTAATTTTCATATATCATACAACCTTTACGGCTTCAAGAGCTTTCCCTGTTTCAAGAGATTAAGCATTCGAGTATTCTGAGCAGGTGTTCCTTTATAGCCAGTGATTCCATTCTTCGCAGCGATCTTTTCACGATAGCTGTAAGAGCTATCAATACCCAAAGAATTCAAAGCTGCAGCAATAGAGCCGCTATTCCCAGTATAAGCAGGGAAGTATACAGCAGACCCAGGCTTTACAAGCAAGCCTTTTTTCAGCAAAGCGACCATATTAAGGTTTTGCTGTGCAGTACCCCTATAACCAGTAATGCCATTGGCCTGGGCGATCTTTTCACGATAACTGTAAGAGCTATTTACTCCAATAGCGTTCAATGCGGTGATAATACTATTAGAAGTCCCAGTGTAAGCAGGGAAGTATGCAGTGGAATTAGAATTATTGGTGCTGCCCGCATTGTTGTTGGAGTTGCCACCTTCGGAATTGGGAAGCTTGATGGTTTTGCTGATTCTTACCCAAGTGTAACCACCAGTATCAAGAACCTTGCATTCAAGTCGCATCCAACAGATCTTATGCAAAGGCAGGGGATTATTGATTTCAAACGAGCCTCTACGATTAGAAATCTCATGCCAGCCTTTCCCGTCCCAAGGGCCTTCGCCAAACGTCATGTGACAATGACTACCAACGCCACCAGCATTACCTTCACTATAGCATACTTCACCTTGGCTAAATTTTGCACCAAGTCGAATTCCATGTGCCTGCATAAACGAAGTATCACAATGTGCCATCATAACAAATAGCATACCAGGCTTGTACACCTTGCCGTTCATGCACTTTACACGTTTGGTATTGGCAAACCAAGTGAAATTACATTTAGAACCGGCACTTCTGCCATTATAGATCCGCATAACCTCACAAGAAAACGGTGCGTAAACAGGAGATTTACCAGTGTCTTCACCAGCAAAATCATATGCAGTCTGATACAAATGGCTGTAAGCACTTGCCTTCACGCCATCTACTGTAAACCCTAGACCCTGGGTTACTCTCAGTGCGCTCATAGGAAACAAGCAATATTCATCAAAAGGTTCCTGATTTGCAGCAGGAGAAGTTGGAGTAACTACATTGGCATTTGGCTGATAATACAACCAGTTTTTGTCAAGACCATCGGAGCCATGCGTTGCACCATATTTACTAGCATAGCCTTCACTGGTAAACTGCCACATACAAATTTGGTTTTTGTGCTCAGTCATCCATTTACCATAAGTTCCGGTAGTCGGGAAGCTTTCAGTTCCGTCGAAATCCTTTTTGGTGCCATACCACTTATAATAGGCTACCCACAAGGGATAAGTAAAACGACTCAGATTTACATTCGCCATGATCCAGCTTGCAGAAGCATACAAGCAAGCGTGCAGGCCAGCACTTTCAATCATCTTGGCAGCCTCAATTAGCAGAGTGGTATTATCGCCAATACTAAGACCCATCGTTTGTTTGCTTTCAAGCTCTTGGTCAATACCAACCCAACTGTTACAGCCCTGTTCTTTGGCAATCGAAATCCAAGCATTTACCTGTTCTTTCATTACAGCCCTGGCTGTATCAAGATTGCTGTTGCATACACTTTTATAATGCCAAGTCCCGAATCCATAGCCGCCAAGCTTCAAACCAGCACTTTTTACAGCCTTCATGTAAATGTCAGCCTTTACATCTTTGCTCTTACCGTAAGCCAATCTGCACATTACTGTAGTAATGCCAGCGTTCTTACATTTTGCAGCATCAAAAGCAGTTTGGTGCCTGCTAATATCAATACATTTCTCCATCATTACTTCCTCCAATGCTTTTATAATCAAAATGGGCCACCGCCAAAATGGCAGTAGCCCATAGGATAATATTAAAAAATTAGCCAAACACAGCAATTCTCACGTTGGTATATGTATGACCATCCGTATAATAATAAATACGATATTTTTCGTAGCCATCGCATTCAACAATGCCAGCCTCAGACATACCTTGAGATGTTCTATTAAACACTTTTGTCCAACTACCATTCTTGTAACCGGAAATTTCAACAGTACAACTGTAGTTTTCGCCACCCCATACAACAGCACTATAACAGATCTTTCGCTTACCACCACCAGTAATACCTTCTACTGTTTTACTCTGGCTATTCGCTTCAAAGCCCTGCCACAACTTAATCATCTGGGTGTTTCCCTGTGGGGCAGTACCAATTAACTGCAAACTACCTGTACCGCCAATACTTTGGCCGGAAACGATCTTACTAGAATCAATCTGCAAATATTTATACAGTACATCTTTCTTAACACGGATTTCTGGTGCCCAATCAGCATTATTAGAAAAATAAGCGCCTTCAGGAATTGCATTCAAAGAAAGATATCCAACACTGCTATCAGCACCTTCACCAACACCACCACAATATTGATATTGACCGCGGTTCTCCATCGTACCAATCAGTTTCGTACCGTTTACCCAGGCCGTCTTACCTTTCAAAATGTTGGCAGCAGTTGCAGTACCTTCACTCTGCCCACTTAAAGCAGTAGCACGTACTTTACCACTACCGTTGTGGTATCCTTTGGGAATAGTGTAACTTCCGCCTGCATCAAGGGTAACACTTACAGCACCATTGTCCGGCATTGTACCAGACAAAGAAAGACCGTTTTTGCTTGTTGCATTGTGGCCTTTTAGAATCTGATCTGCACTTGCATCACCGAATCGTTCAGGGGGAACGCCAATATAACCATCGCCGCCAAGCCCAGCGACATCATTTGGCCCACCAAACGCACCATAAGGAGCCTGGAAACAAAAGCGCTGTACACCATCAGTATTGGTTGTAAAATGAATAGAACCACCATATGGAGTAACACCAACGTGTGGGAATTTACTAGAATTCAAACCAACAGTGTCATCTCCACCGCCAGCAACAGCACAGTTAGGCAAAGTACCAGTTTTTACACCTTTACTGCTACCGGCATAAAAAGTCTTACCATTCAAAACCAGCCCCGAAGTTGCAGTGGCGGCGGCGATATCCGAGGATGCTGCACCGCCGCCGCCCTTAAAATTTATCTGAGAACCATCATAGATAAAAGTCACCCATCGCCCATTTACAATCACATTGCTACCAGCGTCACTCATGTTATCGGGGCCACACCATGCAGGGCAAGTATTGCCGTTGACAGTAATTTTATCTCCACTCTGGAACGTGGCAACACACTTGGCCTTACCATTTGGTCCTTTGCCTTTGAAATTGTGGGTCTTGGTAGAAGAATTATAAGTATGAGTATAGGTAGAGAACATCAAGTCGTCAGCAAAAACCTGATCTTTCACATATGTCTCAATATCATCTTTGAACATTCGCTCAAGAGCCATAGTAGCATGTCGAATCTGATTGATAGTTAGTGCATTGATCTGCATCTTTTTCAGTGTTGGGTTGTTCTCCAAAAGCTGCTGGGCTGCACTATAATTCCCGTCTTCACAATATTGACGATATTGATTTGCCAGTGTAATACTATCTGCACTAACATCCGCCACATCTTCCCAACTATCAACACTTGCAGGGAAGTCTGTGTACTGCAAATCATTATACTTTCCGTTAGAACCAAGTTCTGCCATATTTTACTCTCCTTTTTTAGTAATGTATGGATAATAGGGGTAGAATTTCTGCATATTTACGCTCATTGTCCCACTGCCTAAATTGATTGTAATTTCTTTAGTAATATATTCCATTGGACTATGCTTTTCACCAGGCTTTCCAGACCTTGGGGTGTAACTGATTTTTTTATTTACATCAAGCCATGGAATCATAATCATTTCAAGTGTTTTTACATCTGTCAAACGGCAGCTCTTCCAATTCTCGTACTCTGCACGTTGTAGTCCTAAATCATCGTTTGGAATATTTTCAAAATCCCCACCACTAAGAACTGAATTACGTCGGCCTATCTTTTCGATAGAATAGGGGGAGTGATACATGCCAGTCGTGTCACTGGGATCATTTGTAGAAATATATTCTAGTACGTCACATGCTTCATCAATCTTAGCTTGCTCATAAGCATCGCCCGTTGGGGGATTATCGCTTAAAATGACCATAGCGTGTACCTGGCCCTGCCCAAGATACTGCATCCGTAAATTTTTATCAGCATCTTTATAACACTTTATAACGTAATACTTTTTGGCAGCCATTACACCAGCGTCAAGCTCAACATCATTTCCGTCTTTGTCAGTGCCACTGTAAATTTTATATGGTCCAAAAGTGTTCTCGCCTTGAACCATTTTTACAGAACAGCCTTTGGCGTTTGTTTCTGGTGCAACAAAGCTAAAGCGCTTATTACTCTTTACCTTAAAGTTGGTCAATGCACTGTCATACGTTAATGTGTAACATCCGTCTGCATAGCTTACATTTTCTGTATAATAATCACTGTCAATACTAGATCCCCAAACCTCAGTACAATTTCGTATCGTGGTTTCGTCAACGGTGGTATTTTCACTGATAATTAGAGGATCAATTACTTCATGATTCAAAATGACAGGATCGTCTTTACAGCTAGGAATTTCTTTGCAAACAAAGGTATCTCCATCAAAAAACATTTCATATGGATAATATAAATCTCGCAAGGTCGTAAGCATATTCCATACGGTTGCCCCCGTGCCAAATTCAAGATCGTAAGGAACTTTAGTCTTGTCATTTTCGGACTCGGTATCATTTTGTGGGTAATCAATTAAATATTTTGTAATGCCTCCAAGTTTAAGCACTTCAATCATGGATTGTCGTATGTACCGGCCAGTTTTAATAATCGTCCCAAGTCCGGTAACTTGCCCACAAGTTGTATCATCCAATTTCCCTGTCAAATCAACACAGCTTAAACTTAAAGTGTTATTTGAAGTATCATATTGAAACCCGTTTTGAGTGGGAATAAATAACCCGACTTCATACCAATGAACAATTTTTGTCCTGACGTCCTCAATTCCAATAAAAACACGCAAATATTTGTTGGCCCAATCATAAACATTATAGGCTGTAACAGCACTTGTTTTAGCCAAGTGCATGTTGCAGGTAAACGTCCGCCGGGTGTCACTATTAGCGCTAATAGTCAATGTTCCATTTGTAAGAACACCTTCCAAAGAATCAATCGTTCTAAAATCACTGTTAAGTAAATTGACCTTGGAATACAATTTTTTGTGCCGTTGATAAAGCAGGTTAATATCATCTTGTGTAGGTGTATAACTCATACGTTATCAACTCCCTTCGCGGTTAATATCAGTCAATCCATTGTTATACATATCCGTCGTGCTGTAAGTGTCTCCAATCTCAGTAAAATTAAAACTAATAGAAACTTGGTCGGGATGGTTTTGCACAGTAGCTGTTGGATCGCCAGTGATATCAACCATCCAGATTCTGCCATCAAAGCTTTTCAAAATCTTTGGCTGACCATTTGTCAAAAAGTGCATAACAGTATCACGTAACATAAAACTGGATTTTGTTTTGAATACCTTTTTGTCCCAATCAATTTCCACAAACAATCCTTGCACAGTTCCAGTATCATAATTTGTATTGCCATTATATATAACATAAGGATAAACGCTGTCCAACGGTTCAATGATACTAGCTGGATTCCGCCGGGTCACAGTCTGAATACTTTCATCTGCCACAGTTTGATAGCTTTCATTTGAATCACAAATAATAATGCCATCAAAATCGCTATATACAGTACCAATCGTGTAATTCATTTCCACGTTATTGATAAGCGGAACAACGGCATACTCGTATTCAGTTCTTGCCCTAGCATAACGGTCAACATAAGTAAATGTAAAATCAGAAGTCTCTTTGATTGGAAATTCCTTCAAGGTAATCCAACTTCCATTTTCTCCACGCTCTCTGCGTTTTACTCGTACCGTGCTGACAGTATCAGCACGGTATTCAAGGTTGCCGCCACGCAAATCATTATCAAACTTTGCGTGTAAAATGGTGTCGTTATCCCATTCACTTTTAATTGTCTGACCAAATTGTACAACATTGGTACAAAACAGGAGTTCATCAAAAGCACCGTTCTCAAGTCGCGTATAAGTAAATGAGTTGTGGCGAGGGGGTAGGGGAATCATACTATTAGCGTCTGTATATAGGCTTAATCCTAAAAGATTCATTGATTGTCACTCTCCCTACATTATTTTACACCAGAGGCATCTGTATAATATACTTGCTTTACATTCTTAATGGTTACACTATCATAAGTAACACCATCAATCGTTGTTTCCCCAACAACACTATTCGTTACTTCTTCGCCAGTACTGTCTGAGCCTTTGTACACTTTAATATTGCAGCTAGTGTATCCACTAGAGGGAACATAAGCACAGAAGTATGTATCACCATCCCACACTTGACCAGCTATTATACCAATAGAGGTTTCATTCGTTGTTTTACAATCACTTGTCTTTTTGGGCATAGAATACATCATAGAACCAACAACACTAATGTTAAGTTTTCCGGTAACTTCTGGAATTTTTATGGTTGCATTGTTGTAAGTAAGGATGCCATATTTACCAGATTCCCAAGTAACAACATCGTTAGAAATGTCAACATCATCCATGGTTACTGTTACACTCTTTAACCGGTAAGGATCAGTTCTACTAATTGTAGTTTTATAAGAACCATTAAGTTCGACAGTTGCATCGCTGTTACTGCTGGTTGCGTTTGTAAGATCATAAGTGACGTCCCAATTTTCTACCTTGTAGCCATTTGCCATAATGTAATAATTGGACTTGACGTTTTCAATTCTTACCGTATTTCCCGTTACACAGCCATCAACAACAGTGCCGGTTATATCACCCTTTTTAACTGTGATACTAACAGCGTTATATCCAGACTGAGGTGTATAAGTACACTCAAACGTGCCACCATAGCCAACAACATCACCTTCATTGCTCCTGATAACATTCTGATAAGCACCAAAGATCTGGAATGTCTGGATCAATACAACATCAATATCAATGTCACCAGTTACATTCTCAATATACACATCTCTACCGGTAAGAACACTATCAGTAATATCTACACCACCCATTTTAACAGTAGCAGACTTGAATGCAAAATTACTGCTATCTACCGCAATCTTAAGGGTATAGCTCTTGCCTTCATATGCGGTATAAGTCTTTGTACTTAATGCTTCACTATAGTTTACAGTAACAGTATAGGCGGTTCTTTCTGTAATCTTACCCTCGGCAGTAATCTGCACGGCACCAGTAACAGAATCAATAGTTACAACATTATTCTTAACCGCAGTACTGGTAATATCTGTACCACCCATGCTCACAGTAATATCAACATAATCATAGTCCGTTTCAGGCGTAATAGTAGTAGTGAAAGCACTGCCGCTCTTAACATATGTTGTGCCATTACTGGTTTTAGCATTTGTAATTGTTTGAGTAATTTTATATTGAATGGTTGTTTTAACAGTGATTTCAATGGGGCCAGTTACTTTACTAATCGTGATCTTATTATCACTAACAACATCAGAACTAACATCCTTGCCATTCATAATAACAGTAATGCTGTCAATAACGTAATTGGCACTTGCCGTAATCGTTGTTGCAAAGCTTTCATTTTCTTTGGTGGTGCTAACGGTATTACTGGATGTTGCATTATCCAAAGTGTAAGTAACAGATACATCTCGTGTAAATTTAGCTTCCAGTGTCATATCGCTTGTAACGGTATCTTTTGCAAAATTCCACTTTTTACTTCCGTTGTACCAGCCTTCAAAAGTATATCCTTCTTTTACTTGGTCGCCAGGATCGGTAAGCAATGCTCCACTCTTTACATACTGATTTTTAATGCCATTTACACCAGTAAACTTTACAGTATAAAGCGTTTCAAGTTTGTCATTGGGGGTAATCTTTAATTCATACAACCAATTTTCTCGTTTCATGGAAATTGTGAAGAAATGTCCCTCATCTACAATTTTATTGCTTTGTACTGTATATCCAGGATCTCCGGTTATTAAAAGTGCGTATGTATATGTTTTACCATCTCCACTAAACTTACGTTGCGCAATAAACAATTCCAGCTGCTCTCCGTCACCTTTTAGCAAAAGAATCCGTCGATTGGGAATATATTTCATCACAACAAGCTCCATGTCGAAAGTATCAGGGATTTGATAATTTTCATCAAACACCACATAACTACCGTCTTGTGTCAAATCAATACCAATTCGTTCCTGCCCAGTAGAACTGTCTGCTGCGCTGCAATATTGTTCTGGAGTAGGATAGGCCCAACCATCAATCGAGGCAATGTTGCTCTTGATTAGAATATCGCCATATCTATAGCGGCTTACGGGTTCAATGACCAAATAAGTACTACTTTTTTCATAATCAACATAGATTGGTACATACCCGGTATCAATTTTCATCCCGTTTTGGGTGGTTCCCATTGCCCGTACATAATAATTAGTGTCGTCAGACAAATAGGAAAGCAAGAAAGTGTTCCCGTCTGCGTAATACAAAGGGGAACTGTCTACCATTACTTTCAAACTGTTATACAAGAAATACTGGTAGCTATCAAGCTGTTCTTTTTCGCCACTTGGTACACTGTACTCAATTTCAAGTAAATAGCTGCTATCTCGGATTGTATTTAAGTTAGCTGAATCCAGTCCTTTAAAGTCAAAAGTAGGGGAGCTGACACAATAAAATTGTTCTTTATCGCTATACTCACTATATTTATTATCGTTGTTATTGGTAACAACGCGAATCGTAATATTATAGGGTACAGCGCTATTTTTAATTGACCCGGCGGGCAATACAAAAGCGGCTTTGCTAGTTGTGTAGCTTCCACTATAAACTAAAGCATTTGTTTCGTTGTTATAAATATTTGCCTGAGTTTCAATAATTTGTTCACCGCTGAAACTGAACGTAAATGTATGTTCTTTGCTTGCATCAAAAGCAGAGATTGCATACAATACTGGTTTGCTCATATACGCATCTCCCTCATATTGCAATCATATATAATTTGTTAAAGTTTCCTTGTGGGGCAACAACAGCAACCTTCTGTCCCTTGCTAAACTTCAAATTACTGTTAATGGTATACTGCCCTCCAAAAGCAAGCACAGTATATGAGTTTTCATCTATATCACGGACAACCCCAATAGAACTTTTGTCGAATTTTGCAGTTGTCATTGCTTTATTAACAGCACTCACAACGCAGGAGGCTACTACCTCTGCAAGTTCTTTGCCAATATTCACGCCATTATATCCTCCCGCTTAATTGAATTGTTATCGTTCTACATAAAATAATAAATGGTGACAACCATATAGATTGCCACCATTTATCTAACCATATTATCGGTTTCGCCCAAGCTCTTGAATGAAACTCGTAGGCAGATTTTGCATAAGGCTTTGTGCAAGATCGTCTGCGTTGCCAACAGGTTTTTGAACAATAATGTCACCAAACGTAAGATTGATAGGAGACTGATGACCGTTCACAGCTTTTATCGCTCCAAAATCGCCTACAATTTTAGAGATATTGTCTTTCATCCAACCAATAGGATTTGCGCCAATATCAAACAAATTTTTGGTTGCTTTGGCAGGATATACAGCATCACCATATTCAAGTTGCACATACCGCCCATTGCCGAGGGTGCGTGTACGCTGGATAAGTTCATTGCCATGTTCATCGACGCTGTAAATACCAGGCCCACCAACACGGTTAGAGCCAGAGGCAAAACCACCCTTTACCTGAACACCAGATGCAGCAACACGATTTGTATAATTCTGCCCATTAGCTCTTGCGTTGGCGTTGTATGCCTGCCGTGCTTCTAATTCACGTTGGGCCTGTTGTGCCTCATTACAGGCTTTTACCAAAGCGCCACACTTAGCAATCAATTCATCAATATAGCTAGTAGTACCATGAATCTGGTCTTGTGCGCTTCGGCAGAACCCCATAATAGTATCAGCCATAGTACGATAACTACCATCAGCACTAATAGTTGCAGTACCAACATTATTAACATAGTCGCTAAGATAACCAGCAATACGATCATAGCTTATACCATACCGATCCATCAATTCTGTGATCATGCGGATCTGAGTATCTCTATCAGTTTGTGTGGCTTCAGTTTCATTTGAAACAGTTTCAATATACTGTTGGGTCAAACTATCTAATTCAGTGGTATTGGCGGCGATTTGATCCTGCACTTCACCAAGCTGATTCATAACCTCAGTATGCTCTATCGTACCTTCGGTCAATGTTGCAAGCTGGTCCTGTAAATCCTGTTGTTGTGTTTTCAAATCATTGTTTTTATCGCCCAATTCAATGATTCTATCTTTAAGATCGTTAATCTTATAATTGGCAGCCTCTGCGGCTGTGCATAAAGCTTTCAACCCACCGCCGGAGCCGCCGCCACCGCCGCCACCGCCGCCGCCGGAACCAGATCCACTACTATCGTCAAGTCCAGCAAGCTGTTCTGTAATAGCATTTACCTGTTTTTCAGCTTCAGCAATTTGCTGCATGTTAGCAAGTACGTTGTCTTTATAACCACTTACATAGCTACTCATGTCAGCAAAGCTCATTTCCTGGAACGCTGCTGCAGCTTTTAATTGTTCCTGATAGTCTTCCCAACTGGTACCAATAAGATCCATGGCTTCCTGGTATTTGTCTTTCAACTCATCCAGTTTATCCATTTCGGCGTCCATTTCAGCATCAAAGGCTTCTTGGCGTTTTTCAATGTCCTCAATTTGACCGTCAATCATCTCATCAAAAGCATCTTTTTCAGTTTCGATTTGATTCAAACGACCATCTATCCATTCGTCATAGGCGTCTTTTTCTTTGTCGAGGGCATCAATCTTGGCATCAATTTGGTCGTCGTAAGCATCTTTCAGCTTTTCAATGGCATCAATTTCATCTTCAATGGCTTTAATTGCATCTTCACGTTTCCAAGTACGTTGCTGATCGTCTAAGGCATTTTGAGCATTAGAAACATCGTTTTCGTTTACCTGCCACTCAAAACCAGTATCGTGCTGGTATACCCGCATGGTTCGCTGGCTCTTAGCCTTTTCCAAAGCATCCTGCAGCTCAGCCAGTTTAATTGCACGATCTTCTTCATCATTAGCGTCCTGCAAAGCCTGCTTTTTCTCTTTTAGTGCATCAATTTGCTTTTGATAAACTTCGTCTTGCAGTTCTTTCTGATTCTGTAACTCTTCTTTCTGTTGCTTATACAGTTTATCTTGCAGCTTCTTTTCTTCATTCAGCCGCTTCTTTTCTTTATCAAAAGCCTCATCTTTTGCATCCTGGTCAGCTTTCAAACGATCAATTTCATCATCATAAAGCTTGTCCTGAGCATCTTTTTGATCTTCAAGAGCCTTTTTACGCTTATCAAGCTCTTTAGTTGCAGCCTCACCCCAGATTTTTAGCTTGTTGGAATATGCTTCAAGTTCATCCTTGGCATCTTCGGCAGCTTTTTTCTGTTTTTCAAGACTATCTTTCAGTGCATCACTGGCTTTAGATGCTTTGCTTGCCGCATTACTATAACCGCCAAGTGCATTTCCAGCACCAGTAGCACTGGATTTGATGGAATTCATGGTAGAATCAATCAAACCAAGTTTTACATTTAGGCCAGCCATAATATTATCTGCAGCGGTAGCGTCTTTTGCAGCAGCAGCCGTATAAGCATCTGCCATGGCTTGAGCTTGTGCAGCATAGGCGGCACAATTACCAAGGTTAGTATACTTAATGGCTAGGGTATCAACAGCAGCGCCTTTATTGGCAATAGCAGTAATAGAATTTGCAGCTGCGGTAGCTTCCGTCTGGCTTGCAACAGCGTTCAATTCCTGCATAGCCTGCTCAACCGCAGCAGCCTTGGCATCATTCAGTCGTGCTTCGGCTAATTGTTGGAAGCTATCTACATTTAACGACAACTGCCCATTTTCATTAACCAAACAGGCAAGATACTTGTCATCCATATTGAGCAGGCTTTGTAATGTATCCATACTCAAAGCGCCATGCTCATTGTATTCTTCTACAGCGCTACTTAAAGCATTATAGGCACTCTGGATCTCATCAATGGCACTGTTTAGTTTTTCATAAGTATCAGCAAGCGTATCGCTGGCATCATCCGCGGAATCAGTTAATTCTTCATTCGCCGCTGCAATATCACCAACCCCATCACCATAAGTGCTTGCCCAGTTATTAAAAGAATCAGTAGCGTGGTCAAAATCGTCTTTTATTGCTTTATAAGTTTCACTACCATCATCTTGAGCGTTGGCATAATTGTCGCTTACTTTTTGGTAAGTGTCAGTAATGGCATTCCCTGTATTGTTAATTTGATCAGATAAATTTTCTGATTGCTTTTCATATTCTTCTTGGCTAATTTTGCCATCATTCCAAGCTTGATTTAGATCGCTTAATTTCCCAGATAGGGTATCATATTTCTCAGCTAATTCATCAAGATATTCAGAATTTTTAACTGTTTTGGGCTGTATACCAATACCATTCGGATCATCGAAAATAGAGTATTCTGGCTGATTAAGACTTACATTATTCTCGGCATTAGCAACATCATAGGCAGCCTTATTTGCTTCTTCGGCTTTTTGTTTTGCAAGTATTTCATACAACTTAATCTGAGCTTCAAGATATTTGCTCTGCCGTTCAATTTTTGCAGTTTCTTCGTCAGTTACACCATCGGTTTTACTTGCTTCATCTTTTTTCTTTTGAAGATCTTTCCACTGCTTGTTTAAATCTTCAAGTGTGGTGGCTGTTTCTTCGTATGCTTTGTTTGCTTCGCTGGCTTTATTGACTAAATCTTCATAAGTTTTTATAGAAGACTTAATCAATTTAATAAGCTTCTCTACAGCAAATACAACAGCACCAATCGCAAGACTAAGTAATAGTTGTTTTCCTACAGACACAGCAGCATTAAATAAAAGTTGAGCTTTTGTTGCAGCGTTTGTAGCAGCGGCCTGTGCCTGTTTTGCAACAGTCTGAGAAATAGCAGCCCTTGTTTCATGCTGTTCTTCTGCAGTCAAAGTGGTAAAGGTCGTAGAGTTCTCGATATTTAATCTAGCCTGCTCTGTGGATAACAAATTATATTGCCCATCAGAGGTCATCAAACCGGCTTCAACCATTATACTCTGTTGCTGTACTTGAGAAAGGGAAGAAGTACTTAATTCACGCTGATACAACTGGGCATTAAGATTTTCTCCACTAGCAAGAGATTCTTGTACTCTGTTAAGGTACTCTTTTTGTCCTTTGGAAAGATTGACGAGGTGAGATGCGGCAGTCTGTTCCTTTTGGGAAAGGTTTTGTAACTGAATAGCAAAATTTTCAATGTCTTTATTATTGTTAAATTGTGCTTTGCCACTAACTCCCATCATTCCCCATGCACCGGCAATGCTATTCACTTTTGCAAGTTCTTTTGCAGCCGTAATGGCAGAATTTGCTGTGCCATCCAGCTGCCTCTGAACATTAGAAATCTGTTTGGCCGAACCTACGGTAAACAAACTACTAAGAGCAGCTGCAGCAGGGGAAAGCACACCTGTAAACTTAACAACATCATTTATAAGGTCAATAATGGCAGTTCCAAGTTTTACAACATTTTTAATGACATCATCATCAAGCAAATTGTCAGAAAGTCCTTCAAAAGAAGCTTTCATTACTTTAATCAGGCCCTTGATACTATTTAGGTGCTTTTCATTTTCCTCAGTTGCGCTACCAGTAGCATTCTGAGCAGCTTCCATGGCATCCTTTGCATCATCCCAGTTTTCCAGCATACCAGCCACAATATTAGCACGGTTCTTGCCAGCAATCTGTTCCAGAATATTGGCCTGGTCAATGTCGCTCAAATCTTTCCACTTTGCAGCCAGCTGATCCATAATGTCATAGGTGGACTTGAAAGCACTATTGGTGTCCATGATTTCGACGTCGGCAAGATTCTTCATTTCCTCACGCAACTTAGCAGTACTCTTTGCCATTCCGTCAGTACTTTCACCGGCATCTTCGAGTTCAGTCTTAGCACCACGAATACGCATAGCCACAACACGCAAAGCGTTACCAACTTCTTCTGGGTTCTGTACAACATCATTGGCAGCAACAATCATGCCAATACTTTGATTGATATCATTGCCTGCAGAATTCAAAGAGGAAGCAGAGCGCTGTAATGCTTGTCCAATACCCTCGCTGCTAATTGCGAATTTATTCAATCTGTTACTTTCACGGATCGACCGTTACTGACCGTAAATAATACGGCGGATAGTCATTTCTGGCTACCTCTCATGTTTCATGTATTAGGTTATAGCATGAGTTCGGACTGTATATTACCGGCATATTACCGGAATTTACTTCAACATACCTGTTGCCAGGTATATCCTGCAGTCTCTACGGATTTATAAAGCATAACTTTTGGCTTTATATCTTTCCTCGGTCTTGGGTGCCTCCACCCTTTAACCGATATAGTAAATTTGGGGCAATGATGTTTACCCACTTTGTTAAATTTGTCAACAATTTGAATTGAGTTTTGGGCTTGGATATTAAAGGCTTTCATTGTAGAGATGATACTTTCAGTTGCTTCGCTGACATCATCAATACCATCACCGACATTTTTATACAGAATTGCGCTGTTTGCCAATTCAGCAGAATCTTCAAGGCTATATCCAAGCCGTGCAAAGTCAGCTGTAGCATTCACGACATCAGAAATTGTAGCACCAAGATTTTTAGCTTTGTCTGCAGCATTAAGCAAAAACTGATCATAAGTAGCATCGGTTTCGTCTGTGACCTTTTTTAGCTCAGTCATAGCAGTGTTGATGTCAACAACATTTTGGTACACTTGCTGTGCACCCTGTTGGATCAAGTGCAGACCTGCCATAATCATTGCAGTCTGGAAATGCTCTTTAAACAACCGCACAAGTTTCTGATCAATACTTTCAACCGTTAAACCAAGCTGTTCTGCTTGAGCTTCAAGTTGTGCCCATGCAGTACGCTGAGATTGTAAATCTCCGGTGCAATTAGCAACTTCGTTACGCACGCGCTGCATGTTATTGTATAAATCAGTATTTTTGCTGACATTTTTATTCACGGCCATAAAGCGCTCAATTTGTGCACTTAGGTCAGCAAAACCTTTCTGATCGCCCAAACTGTCATTTGTTGATTTTATTTGCCGGGACATTTGTGCATATGCAAGATTACAGTTTTTTAACTGGTCTTGCAATGCACGTAATTGTTGAGCCTGATTTTCGTAACCCGAATCATCATTGGCAATATCATTGAATTTTTTAAAAGCATCATTAAAGCTTGCTATATCTGCGCCCTTATTTGCAAGATCTTGTGCTTGTGTACTTAGGGCGGTTGCTTTGCTCTTTAATGTTTCAATAGAAGTTGTTAGATGTTCTTGGTTTACAGCAGCCTGTGATGCCGATTGCCCCATATTGTTATATGCGACTTCTACTTTATAGGCTCCATCTTCAACGGCTTTTGCAAGTTCTGGAAATCTATCAAGGAGATCAACTTTATTATCGTCATCTCCAATAAGAGTGTGTATACGACTAGCGGCCTCACCCATTTTATCGGCAGCAGAAATCATTTTGTCATAAGCAACTTCAACATTGTCTTCGCTACCATTTGCACTGAACTTAGCCATATCAGCGTTGGCACTAGCAGCAGATCTGGCGGCTGAAATATAATCATTCAATGCACGAGTTAATTGCTTTGTTTTATCTTTCTGCTCTGATGTATTATTATTTGTGGTTTTTGCCGTGGCACTCAACTGTTCTTGCGCATTAGCTGTTTCTTTTATAGCATTACTAGCACTTTTAGCCTGCTTTTGAATATTTTCTAAAGACTTAGCAGCCCCTTTACCAAAAGCTTCATCTAAACTTTTTTTTAAGGAAGTCTTGTTGACTTTGACATCAATCGTAACAGGATTTTTTTGAGTATATTCTGTAACTTTCTTAAGTTCGTCTTCCAAGCTAGATTTTGTCGTGTCAAGTTTGACTTTAACCTTAACACTCAATTCTTTTGCCATACAATTCCTCCCTCTGGGCTATAGTAATTTTGCTTTGCAAATCAGTTACAAAATTCTGTAAACTATGGGTAAAAAATAAAAAAGGTTGGCACAAAACATGCCTACCTAAAATATATAAAAAAGGGAGGGAAGTCAGTTCCTAATCTCCCAACTCATCATCTCATCAAATTTGAATTTCATGCCGTGGTTTCCGCCAATCGCACTATAGCGATCGAATAGGTCAACCAGACTTTCTTTTTCACGTAATGTTAGCGACTTATTTTCATAGTTTTTGTCATAAATCGTATTCATTGTATTACGCAGCTCTACTTGGTTTGTTTCATTCTGACTTTTAAATTCTTCGGTAACTTTACGTTTCCATTTCTCGTCAGATTCAATATGGCTTTTTAGCAAATCTTTCAATTCACTAATCGCCTTTCGCATACTTTCCATTTCATCTTTATATTCTTTTAACACGTGGTCTGTATTATCACTCTTGGATGCTTTTCTAATTTTTTCAATACACCACTTTCTTAGTGGCTTTACAAACAACATCACACAAGCAATACTTGTACTAATGGCTCCCATAAAGGAACCAATAGCTTTTGTGATTTCAAATACTTCTTCCATAAGGTTTCTCCCCAAACTCCATTCATATAAAAAAATAGAGCAGGGGAGTGAACCCCTGCTTTCATAATTGCAGATACATTTATATTTTACAATCTATTTAATAATTCCAAGTGATACACATTACGTTTTTTGTTGACCAAGGATAAGTGTCGTTCCCAAACGTAGTATTTATCTTACCAGTGATAATCTGTATTTCACCTGTTGATTTAATTACACATGTGGCAGGATAGAATATCTGTCCATTTGTAGTACCATTTATTGTGACAGCACAATACATGTCTATTGTCGGCTTATATGGACTTTTTACTACACCTATTTGAATGAAGCCGAAAGCACCACTGGTGGCGGCTCCTCTTCCATATACAGTTAAAAATGCCGTTCTTCCTTTTACAAAAAGACCAATCGAACCTACCATAGATTCTGTACTTATATAATTAAATATACTTGTAGAAGTAAGCTCAAAAAGTTTAACACAATTATTATAGGCATTTAGCACTGCTGAAGGCGTTGCCGCAACACCTTCGCTTGAGTTACTTTCTGTACTATAATCGTCGCTAAGTTTTACTCCTCCCAGTGTCGAAGCATCTGCTGTCGGTAGTGTATACTTAGTATCTGTTGTCGGCGGTGTATACCCCAAAGCATTTGTTACATTCGCCTTTGTCAAACTAATCGTGCCGGAATTCTCCGTAATGTTACTCCCGATTTTTACACCACCCAAAGTCCAAGCACTTGCGGTTGGCAGTGTGTACTTGGTATCAGTCGTAGGTGGCGTATAACCCAGTGCATTTGTCACGTCAGTCTTACTAAGGCTGATCGTGCCGTTGTTCACTGTAATATTGCTGCCAATCTTTACACCACCTAGTGTAGAACCTGTCGCCATAGGCAGCGTATAAGTTGATCCACTACTTGCAGGTGTCATATAAATCTGGTTGCTATTTAACGTTCCCGCATTCTTTGCATTGTCATACTGGCTTTGTGTCAGGTAGTTAATTACCAAACTGTCCAGCTTTGTATTTGTCGCCATAATCATATACCTCTTGTTACAATCGCGCTGATCGCAGATAGTCCGCTCGGCAGTCCAGTCAGTTTTCCGTTGCTGATGCTCAGGCTCAGATTGCTGCTGCTTGGCCCACCGTACATGGCGCTCTTGTGGTACTTGTCGCCCTCAAACGCGACCAGGCTCGTAGTCTGCTGGCCCCAGCCGCCGGAACTGGTCATGGTGCCGTAGCCCCAGATCTTGATTGCCCCGTCAGTGCGCTTAAAACTCACGCTGGGGTTGATGGTCGTGACGGCGTATGCCTCAACGTTGTTATTGCCACTGCCGCCGGAACTCCCGCCGCCAGCATAAGTCCCTGTCACACCAAAAATGCTCACACCGCTCTTAATGTTCCAGGCCACCAGGTTTGCATCGCCTTTAATGGTCTGGGCACCACTTAAATACTGGCTTGCCGCAATACTTTGGTCACTGGTCTTTGGGGTGTAAGTTGCCGCAGCCTTCTTGGTTACGCCACTGCCAACATAAGTTCTGGAAATAGCGTTTACCGTTACGGAACTCAAACCATCATATCCGCTGTCCGGGCTGATGGTCTGGGTACTTTCACTAGGCGTCGCGGTTTTTGTCTGTAGCCTGGGGCTGCTTCCGCCACTGCTGCTCCCAGCATAACTGCCTGTCACATTAAAAATCTTCACGCCGTTTCTAATGTTACCGGCGGTCAAATTGCTGTCACCCTTAATCGTCTGGGTCCCATTCAGATACTGGCCGGATGCAATGCTCTGGTCACTCGTTCCTGGCGTATAAGTCGCAGCACTCTTTTTCGTTACGCCGCTTCCCACATAAGTTCTCGATACTGCATTTACTGTAACCTGGCTCAAACCGTCATAGCCATTGTCTGCTTTGATCGTCTGTGCGCTCTCACTGGGGCTAACCGTCTTGCTCTGTAAACTCGCCCCACTAGCACCACCAGTCACAAAACCTCCCTGCATATCCACCTGCGTACTTCCTAAATAAACTCCCATATGAAAATCACCACCTGCTAATTGTCACACTTGTTGCGCCAACACTGGCTGCCGTAATGCTGATAGATTTTGCACTACTGCCATCCCATGCACCCTGGCTTGTCCCATTCAGGTTAATCGTCAAAGCATTGTTCACCTTGTTGGCGCTCGTTGCGGCACCGCCTGCACTGCTGGACCCAGCATAATTGTGGGTATGTCCCATAGCCGCCTTACCATCAATCAAGCCTTTCAATACCTTGCCTTGATTTGCACTCAAGCTATCTGTGGTCGAACCCGAAGTCAAATTGTCCTGGATTCCTCGCCATGTATTTGCCGGTACAGCCCAGGTTCCGTCTCCACGCAAGTAATACGTCTGTTGGCCTTTGGCCGGTGCCGGAACAAGTCCTGTACTGCCCGCCGCATCAGCGGTCGCTTTCGCAAACACGCCATAGGTTGTATTCGTATCCGGGGGTACAGCCCAGGTTCCGTCACTGCGCAGGTAACGGTTCGCATTGCCCGCCACCGGCGCAATCACCAAGCCGGTACTGCCCGCTTCGCTTGTGGTCGCTCCCTTAAAAGTGCCATAAGTCGTGTTGGTATCCTGGGTCGTAATGGTGCTGGTCGTACCGTCATCTTTGGTACAGGTAATCGTTGTGCCATTTACACTCAGGGATTTAATCACACCATGAGTATGACTGCTCGGTGTAAAGGTACTCGGCTTCCCCGTCACGCTGTCCCATGTATGGGTGTGTCCGGCCACAGCATAATCACTGGTGTTCTTGGTCACAATCGTGCCAAATGCACCCCTGTTGCAATAAACCAGGTTAGAACTTGTTCCACTATACGCGCCGTTCCAATAAGCGATAAAACTCATATCGGGCACATACTGCTGGTCGGTTGCCGCATCTTTCCAGCCACTGGCACCTTGTGCTGTCAAAGTTCGCACATTCTTAACAGCTGCTGTCCCTAGCGCCGGGAAATCCGTGATCTGGCTCTTGGTGTGTGTGTGGTTGCTCGCAGCTTTGCCGTCAATTAACGTCTTCAAAGCTTTGCCCTGGGCGGCTGCCAAACTGTCATTGGTTGAGTCACTTGTTAAGTTATTTTGAATTCCTCGCCATGTGTTCGAGGGGGTTCCCCATGTACCGTCACCTTTCAAATATTGGTTTACATTGCCCGTACCTGGCGCGGGTACCAAACCGGCACCACCAGCAGCGGAACTGGTTGCACCCTTAAATGCACTATATGTTGTGTTGGTCGGTGTGCTCCAAGTACCGTCACCGCGCAAATACTTCACCTGGCTTCCAGCACTGGGGGCGGGCACAAGTCCTGTGCTGCCAGCCGCATTTGCAGTGGCCGCGGTCATGCTGGAGTACGTTGTGTTGGTATCCTGCGTGGTAATCGTGTCAGTCGTCCCATCGCCCTTGGTAAAGGTAATGGTTCGCCCGCTTACACTCAGTCCGCGGATGTAACTCGTAATGGCCTGGTCTTTGGCATCGTTGGTAGCCTTGGTTGCACTACCGGCGCTAGTCGCGTATTTCACGCTCTTAGCGCTGTCCGCCGTGTTATCCACACTGCCCAGCCCAACATCGCTCTTGGTAAGTGTGCGGAACGTTGCCACGCCGTTTGCACTGGCCGGTGCTGCCAAAACAGTTCCCTTTGTCCGGCTAATTGTCGAATCATAATACTGGCTGTGTGTGTGGCTAGCCGGGGCCTTCCCATCAATTAGATCTTTTAGCACTTTGCCCTGTGCAGCACTCAGGCTTTGATCTGTGGCCGTGCTTGTCAGGTTATTTTGTACCCCACGCCATGTATTCGTATCGGTAAACTTGGCATCCGCAGGCACGCTTTTGCCCAAAGTATAAGTTGTAGTAACCGGTTTGCCATCACTAAAATAAATCGGCTGTGTCGCACTGCCTGCGCTGCTTGTCAACTTTGTAGCGGTGTCTGCATTGCCGGTCAACTTGCCAATAAAACTCGGAGCTGTTACAGAATCGCTCACATACAATTTGGACAGCAAGCGGGACACTCCGTTTACAATAAGATTGCCTAACTGAGCCATCCTATCATCTCCTTTTTACATCTCTATAAAGTTATCCATTACGATTGAATCATCGGTGAGTTTACCAGCACTTGTTAAGCCATCAACGTAACTATCGGCAGGCACAACCCGGATATTGGAATATGTAATCGTGCCTTTTCCATTGGAATAATTCGTCCGGCAGCCAAGCTGGAACCCGGTACAGTCGTTGGTTATACTGAACGTAGCAACATATCGCTTGCTCCCGCTGTCAGCGCTTAACACAAGATCTTTGAATCTTTTTAGATTATTGATCGCGTTACACATTGGGTTGTCATAATTCCAACTCCAGCTGGTTCCGTCATAACAAGAACCTTGACTGCCAATATTAAAATTGTCCGCCACATCTGTTTTGAAGCCACTCCAAATAACGGTCATATCAATTACATAGCTTTTACCTTTTACAAAACCTGTGATATTTCGTTCCATACATGAATTATCAACAGACGCAGTTGGTGTATATCCTTCGCTCATAAATGTGTTCAGCATAGCGCCGTTTGTCTCTACAAAACTTCCCGCATTCACAACCCCGCTTTTATTCACTCCCACACTCATGTTTCAATCACCTCACCCTTCGTCATCATCGTTCCGGTGCTTGTAATTGAAACCGGTGTGTTGTATAGCTCTGCAATGTCCGCCTCCGATAGAGCAGTAGCATAAATGCGGAAATCGGAAAGCTTGCCATGGAAATTTGTATTCCAATCATTTCCCGCATAACTGTCACCCAATGTAAATGTGCCCGCAGGCATTATTGTTTTATCTGCATAGGCAGCGCTGCAATTTTTCTTGCCATCCAAATACCAGGTCGCTACACCTTCTTTGTATACATAAGTGAACAAATGCCAGGTATTTATTGCAATATTACTTCCGCCTTTCACATAATTCGGACTAACGCTTCGGTATCCCCACTGCGCACAGCCTTCGGTATTAACTGCCAGCCACAAACCGGAGCCGCCATAACCGTTACTGTTCAACCAAGTAGAATATGCGCCGCCTTCAATTTGGTTCAGCCAAACACTAATCGTGAAGTTGCTCGCAGCCTGCCCGCCAAACGGCATTTTCCCAGTAATATAATTTTTATAAGGAAACTCATAACACTTATCATACATCGGGCTGTTCCCAGCCAAAACCGGCTGACAAGCGCTTGTAACACTGCCATGGTTTCCAAACCCGCTTGTATCATACACTGTGTTATCCACCCAGCTGCCATTGCTTCCACTTGCCGCCGTACTGCACTCACTTACACAAACGTCTTTCAAGTCAAAATCGCAAGTGTAAACCGTATCCTTAGTTGCAAGGCTTTCAGAATAAAATTCAACCAGCGGTTTCGTATCATACTCTGTACCGGATCTTGTGTACTTTGCGTCCAGCTTGATCTGGATGTGGTATTCATGCCACTGGTTGTCCGCCACTGTAATCGTCTTCATGCTCGTAACCCAGTCATTGCTGATGTGTGCCGCTCTAAAGTTAATGTTAAAGTTCTTGCTGTGGCACCGCACCTTGCAACTGTAATCATATGTCTTGCCCGCAGTAAAACTAAAAGTAGGGAAGTAAAAATTAGGCCAGGTATTATTGCCGGTTCCTGTATAACTCAGCTTGTAATTATACCCGCGTTCATTTGCCAGCTTGGTCACAGTATAGCTACTACCGCTCGGCTTCCCCTCAAAATTATCTCCACTATATTTGTTAATACTCCCTGTTGCATACGGGTCATTCAGCGGATAGTGACAGCACAGCCCTTGTGCAATCTCGTGAACTTCTTTAGGGCTGAGAACGTTATCGTAAATACGAAAATCAGCGATAGAACCGTTATAATAATAAATATTACCTCCAGAATAATGGAAGCACCCAATCCCAACGCCAATACTTTCCGCAAACGTCGGTGCTGTTCCTCCAAAAGTCGCATTAACCTGCACCATACCGTTCACATAAATCTTGATGTTCATCCCACTCTTCACAAATGCAACGTGGGTCCATTGACCACTTGTTACGCCGAACATCCAGCTGGAACTTCCAAATCTTGCCTGGCACTGGGTGGCACTTGCCACTTCCAGCGCATAACCAAAAGCCGCCCCGTCCGCCCTGCCAACCGTAAAAACATACTGACTGGTGGTTCCGGTGTAATTCGTGTTCAGCCAAACCGCCCAGCTAAAATTATCCAGATAGTCAAAATCATGCACACTGGCGGTTTTAATCACCGCATTTCCAGCAAATGTGGCGCATTTCCCCATATTGCCGTTGCCCCAGCTGCTTGGCGCACCGCTTATTGTGGTTCCATTCAGCCCCAGCTGCCGGGTGCCTCCATTCAGCGGCAGCCATAATTGCAAAGCCAAATCGCGCCACCTCCTTAACTAAACGTAAAATTCACACACTTGTTTGTTGCATCGTATCGCAGTGTACATCCATCGCCAATCATAACCTCATTGGCGCTCATGCGTCCGGCAACACCAACACCGCCACTTACCTTCACAGCACCAGTGCTTTTATTCGTAGACGCAGTTGTATTTGTAAACGCAGTCACACCCGTCACAGTTCCACCCGCAGTAGGAAGGTATGGATGACTGTGCGTATCAGCTTTGGTTTTCAGCTTCGCGTCAATCTCGCTCTCTGTATAGTACCGATCATCATGTGTATGGCTTGATGCGGCATAGCTACCCTTTGGCTGATAAGTAGCGTCACCCTTGCCCTTGATGTAACTCCACAGGGTAGAGAATTTCACACGTCCAAAAGTATTGCCGCCTCCCGTATCTTGTCGTACAAAGTAAGTGTTATCTGTAGGAATTGAAGTCCATGTAGTTGTAAGCGTTGCCAACAGACTATTTGCCCCAGCCTCAGACTTGTCTACTTTTCCGCTAATATCTTGATGTGCGGTAAGATACTGACTGTGCGTATGATTTGCGGCAGCTTTCCCATCCACCAAAGCTTTCAGCGCCTTGCCCTGCGCTGCGCTCAAACTATCGGTCGTACTGTCGCTGGTCAAATTGTTTTGGATGCCGCGCCAAGTATCGGTATTCAGCATTACCCAACCAGAGTTATAAATATATAAATCTCCGGGCGGCAGGTAATAAATCTTCCCGGCCAGCGGGGCCAATGGCAGCTCACTTACGCGTTCCAGATCGCTTCCAATCCGAACTCGCCCACCGGCTGTGTCCCGGTAAGTATTTCCCGTATCCAAGCAGCATACCAGCTGTCCATCCACAATAGGAGTTTTATCCAGCTGCGACTGTTGGATCTCGCATAAAGAAAGTTTTGACATCGTAAAACTCCTTTTTGTAACAATAAAAAAACCGCCTACCTGCGTACAGATAAGCGGTTTCGATTCAGTATTTAATTTGACAAATTTTGCATTGACAGTATAATAATAGCAGAACTAAGGCACCAACGTTTATTTCTTTTTGCCATATCTTCCTCATAGACGTAATAGGCGGTCAAGCCTCCCATCTGCCGCAAGGTATTGTGGAGCGCCCCTACTTTGCCTTCCGGTAAATTCATTTTTGCCAGGAGGTGATGCTTATGCCGGATCTATCCTTTGTTGATACCATCGTCATTATTGGCGTTGTGTTCACTGGGGTACAAACTGTCGTAGCAGTTATCACGTTTTTTCGTGGTAATAAAAAGTAAAACCGCCCTGTCGCCCACAGAACGGTTTTTTGCTATGATAGTTTAACTGTCATACATAAACTATAAACTGAGGCGCGACCGTCTATGTCGGTGCCTTAGTTCTACTATTATTATATATTCAACATTGTTGTTTGTCAATACAATATAAAACCTTCGCTGCACAGTGCATGTTCTCCTATTCGCAAAATACTGGCCCTGCAGCGAAGGCTATTTTTTATGTCAACTTGAAATAACTAACCGCTTGGCCGTCTCAGCCAATGGTCTTCCAGGTAATAGCGCCCTCAACAACCTTCACGCGGGTATCCATGGCAGTATTCAGGCCGTCAGCATACGCCTTGGCGGCATCACGGGCAGCATTAGCCTTGGCGGTTGCGTCAGTAGCGGCAGCACCAATGGCCTCGCTCTTGGCGGCAGCCAGCTGTTCAGTGCTCACCTTGGCATCCCAGGTGGCCTTCTGTTCCTTGGTCACATGGATGTCGGCATTCGCAGCGTGCGTATCCAGGGCGGTCTGCACAGCCTTGATCTTTTTGTCAGCTTCGGCCTTGGTATAAGCATCAGGCACAGCAACATACAGGCCGTCTTCCTCCAGGGTAATGGAGTTGTCAGCCTTGGCGCTCACTTTCACCTTTACACTGATCTTATTGTCAGTAGAAACAGTAACCTCAGCGGTGGAAGTTGCCAGACCGGTGTAAATATCAATCAGGCTGCCAACCGGGATCTTGATCACATCGCCGCTGGTAATGGTCAGCTCAATGTTTTTGTCCTTGGCATTATAAGTACCGCTGGTCACAACCAGATCCTTGCCCAGCGCAATGGTCAGTTCGTCGCCGCCAAATACCGGCAGCTTGATGGTGCGGGTGCTTGCGTCATAAGTCGGTGCATGCACAACGCCAGTCAGGGTGGTAGTAACGGGGTCGCCGCCCTTGGCAACACTCAGCACGCCCTCATTGTAGGTAACATCGGTAACAAACACACCCTTGCCGCCAACAACGCCCGCAATCTTGGCATCAACGTAGTCGGCAACAGCCTTGGTGGTCGGCACATTGTCATCGCTGGCGCTGGCAGCCGGGATCTCAGTTACGGTGGCCTTGTTCAGCTGGATATAGCTGGTGCCATTGAACACATGCAGGGTAAAGTCGTTGGTGCGCACATAAACAACGCCCTGCACCTGGCCGGAAGCAGGCAGGGTGCTCACCAGCTTGCAGCTCTTGGTGTATTCAACTGCGCCCTTAAAAATCTGCAAAGTGTCAGTCAAAAAATACAGGGTGTCGTTGTCCTTTACCTGCAGGGCTTCAAACTTAGCTTTGGTACCATAATTAAATTTTACTTCTGCCATAATTATTTCTCCTTAAATTTCATGTTGTTTTTGTCGATTAAAATTCTTGCCAAACAAATCCAGTGCTTGCAGTGTTGAACGGTTCAACAGCAAACTTTCCGGTATCCAACAGCTGTACAATCCACGGCTCATACTTGCCCGCGGTGTTTTTAATCATTACGGTCTGCCCGGCATAAGTGTCGCTGCTGTTGTTCAGCTGTTCATTGGCTTGTCCGTTGCTGTCAAAAACACGGGTACGGGGGCGGATCGCCTGCTTGCTCTTATCGTCACGAATGTAATAAAACTCCGATGTATCCTTGGTAATAACCAGGTCTTTCTCGTCAATAATTCCATTCGTAATCGCTGTATCCAGGTTTTCCGCGTTACCATAGCCCAACTTGCTTGTAGTTGCCATTCTCCCAACTCCTTTCTCAATTTGTCGCTATATAGAAAAAATACAGGCGGCCAAGCCTTAAAACTCAACCACCCGCATATTTCCATCAGTTGTACCATCACCGCCGCTGCCGGAACCGCCGCTGTTCTTGATTTCTACCGCATTGCCAATCGGGCTTCCGTTGGCGGTCAGCTGCAGCATGTCATTCTTGTAGCTCAGGTTGTCGGCCTTGCTGTTCATCATGGTGTTGTTCTTATCAATCATGGCCTTCAGCATGGCCTGCATCGCAATAATCCGCTGGTCCAAAGCATTCAGTGCTTCGTCCGGGATCGTGGCTGCCCAGTCGTAAACATCAACAATTTTAATTTCGCCCGGCCCAACCTTGCGGATGTACTGGGTGGTCCTGCCTTCGGCATCCATCTCAATGTTGCCAAAGGTCAGCTGGAACTCAATCACACCGGCCTCACTGGTCAGCGCTGTGTCAAAGGGCAGCTTATATTCCAGCTTGTTTTTATACAGCTCATCACTCAGCGTCAAAAACTCGGTGCGGTATTTCTTGCTCACCGGCAACCGGTATTCCAGCATCACCACATAGTCGCGCATGTCTTTGCCCTTATATTCCGGGTCAGCCAAAAAATGCAGGGTGTCTACCAGCTTGCTCTGCTGCATCACGCGCTCCACCACACTGGCGGTCAGGGTATTGTCCTCGTTAATCAGGATCGTGTACATTGCTCGTCTCCTTTCCGCCCACAATGTAGTCAAACTCATTGCGGCTGATTTTGCCCTTGTGCCACAGCGCATTTAGGGTCGCTTCTTTTAATCGGCGATCCAAATACAACCGCCGCAAACTTTCCACAAAGTCGCTCATAGCACACCTCCTTCAATCAGGCTCAGGGTATAAGCATCAATAATAGCCTCAGGGGTTTTGGCCCCCAAGGCTTTCAGCTTGTCATATTCGTAAACACTGATCTCTACCAGTTGCACGGTATCGTATCCTGCCGCCGGAATATTATAGTATCCGTCCACATGCCAGATGTAGCGCCCATCACTGCTCACAATTCCTTCGGCGTCATCTGCTGTGCAGTTCACCATAATCCCGTGTTTCGCCTGGTATTTCACAAAACTCAGGTGGTCAAGGGTATCAATCACCTGGCCGTTATATATCACCTTGTAATACATTTCGTCCCTCAACCTCCTTTACACGCTGAACATCACGCGCACGCCATGCTGCTCATTCGGGGTAACATAGCTGTAAATCTGGCCGTCCGCTGCAACCTGCAAAAAGTAATCTGCATACTGAACATTCGGGCTGCGTGTCCAATAAGTGGTGGCCGCACCATCATCGTCATAGCAGATTCGGCTCTGATTATCCGTCATGTAACTGATCGTTGTACCTTCATAAATATACGGCTCACTGTTCATGCTGGGGTTCAGCTCATATGCAGCCGGTATAAAGAAGTAACAATCCGCCGTCACAATTTCCTTGGATGTTCCACCCGCACTGGATGTCACTTTTACCTTTTGGATCAACTGCTGCCATCCAATCGGCAAGGCATTCGGCAGTCGCTTGTCCAGGTAGGTGCGCAGCGTTGCTGCGGGCCAACCGCCATTGTTGTAATAGCTGCTGGTAATCGGCATCTTGCGTGCCAGCGTATTTTTCGCCAAAAACGTCATTGCGCAGCGCTTGTTTGTGTTATCGCTTAAATAAAACTGCTTAAATCCGCACATCTCATATTCGCGGGTTTCATGCGGCCATGCAGCCAGCTTCCGGCAGGCATTGTCACCCAGGTCTGCATACCAAACTTTCGCCCAGTACACATCACCCTTGGCAAACCGTTCATATTCCCCATCATCTGCCTTGGCGCAACCAAACACCAGCGTTGCATTGGTCTGCGTAATTCGTCCACGGTTAATCTCGGTGTAAACAATGTCGTCACCGTAAATGTTAGCCGTATACACATGCAGGTTGTTTTCGCCCTTCTTGTGGCGCATTACCACCATGTCACGGGTTCCAACTGTGGCAGCTGTTGCGCTTTCGGTGCCCCAACTGATCTTGGCTCCATTATTGTTCCAAATGCGGATACCGTTCATGCCGTTGGTTTCAAAACACTGCATCAGCACAGCATTGGCCGTATCGGTTGTGGTCATCCGGTAATCTACCGCCAGCACCCAGTCCCGGTCTTCCTTCAACAGCTGCACACCGGTATCCACATAGTTGGTGCCATCAAAGGTCTTTTTCTCATTGATCAAAACCTTCTCTTCAATGTCAGAGTAGCTAAAGTCGTTGCCCATCGTAATGGTCACAGCGTCCTTGGGGCTAACTACCTTATTCTCCACACCAACCTTTTTCATTGCGTAAATCTCAACCGGGCGCAAACTGCCAATCTCTTTGCCGTCAAAATAACCAGAGGTATATTCGCAGCTGTCATATACCGCATTGATGTCCTTGTCTCCGTTCACATATCCGCCCTTGTCCCAATGGTCAAACAGGTAGAACTTATAAGCACCTTCCTCCGCCGTGTAGGTCGGGGTATCGCCTTCATACAACACCATGCTGCCATAGGGGGCAACTGTTTTCTGCTTCTCCGCACCATTATTCAGGTAGCGCACGGTATACTTCCGCACACTCTCGGTATATTTAGCCGTTACGGTCTGGTTGGTAAACACTGTAACAAACTCTGTGTCCCATCCAGCATAGGTAAAGTCAGTGCTCACCGTGCTCTTCTTGGTCGGCTTCGGGATCGGCTTATCCGCACGGGTCACAGGGTCAACAGCCTTACCACCCTTGTCAATGTACTGCACATCCAAAACTGTATGCTCGTCATCATCATTCACAAAGGTCCAGGTAAACTGTTCCACCAGCGTGTTGTAGCTGATCTTCAAATCCGGCCACTGTGCATTAAACTCTGCCAGCTTCTTTTCACGCATAATGGGCACATGTACCTTGCCCTCCAGTACAGAGTGCTCGGTGTTATAGCCGTTCTCATCTAGGCCGGTCATCGTGTACAGTCGGTCAAGCAGCGCTGTATCCTCGCATTCCCAATCAAGGCCAGCCAGGCGCACGCGGTTCAAACCTGTGCATTTTTCCAACATAGCTTTCAGGTCAATGGTCGGGCAGCTTTCCACAACCAGTGTGGTCATGTTCTCATAGCCGTCAATCTTCAAATCGGTCAGGTGGTTCAGGCTCTGTGCCGTCAGGCTTGCAATCGCAGGCAGTTCAGCCTTTTCAATCTTGCCGCCCTTGGCAAACGCCACACCGGTAATACCGCTTCCGCCGGCATAAAAATCGGTCAGGTTTACACATCCCGCCAAGCTGATGGATTTCTTCAGGTTTGGCACATTCTGCAAATTCAGGTGCTCCAGCAGCGTATTGTTGCCAACCGCAAAGTCGGTCAGGTTTGTGTTGCGGTAGCCTTCGGTGCCGTTGCCAACCTTCAAGTCAGTCAATTTCGCACCATGGCTAAAATCAACATACCCAGGGTAAAATCCACTAATGTCGCCAATGCTCTGTATCAGGCTGGCATTATAAACATAAACCTCGGTATCGTTCATGGCTGCAATCGGGCACTCAATCGTGTAGGTCTGGCCGCGCTTGCCGCGCATTTTTACCGGGTTGGAGCCATACAAAACACTCACATAGGTATCTGCATACGGGCGGATATGGAACGTACCGTCCGGCTTCACACCTGTCCAGTTGGTCGGGGTATAGCCGCGGATCGTCATATCATCAGCCGTGCAGGTCGTACCGCTGTACTTGCTCGCAATATACTTTTCCTGGTACTTCTGGTACTGGCGGCGCTGGTGGCGTTTGTTGCCGTGCATCATCGGCAGGTAATTGGTCGTTCCATTGTCTTCATAGGTGCGGAAATATTTGCGCCGCATGTCCATAATCCAAAGCTTTTCGGGCTTCACATCCTGGTACGCCTCAATCTTACGCAAAATACGGTTTGCACTCCAGGCCAACGCGCTCTCACGGTTCAGGTACATCTTCTGCAAGTCGTCCGCAAAAAGATCTCGTACCTTGCACCACAGCTTGCTGTCTGCCGCGTTAAACACGCTCTTGGTGCCAATGGTGTCGGTGTCCTCATAGCCGTAAGTCAGTGTCAATCCGCCCTCGTTGTCGTTACCCTGGCAGGTATCGTTATCGTAATCCATGCAAAAATCCCAATGGATCAGATCTTCTGTGTGGGGGAACACATTCTTGGCGCGGTTATCCACCATTGTATGGCGCTCTGTGAACAGATAAAAGAACAGCACACTATCCTTGATAAAGTGGTCCTCAAAGTGGGCCTTAAACTCTGCATCATCTGCATTTACTACCCAGGTCAGCAAGCTCTGCCAGGCATTCTTTGCCGCCTGTGTTTCTTCCTCGGTACACTTTTTGCTAATATAGCGGAACTCAAAACTGTGGTCGCCGTCCCAGGTTTCCTGGCTCAGATCATCACTCAAAAAGCGGGTCTGGGCATCGGTGTTATTATCAATCTCAACAATAACTTCCTTGTGGTTTTCGGGGTCCATGCCCTGGGTGTCATTGTTCTTCTTGCTGTTACCAATATCACCGCAGGCGTAAAAATGCCACTGGCCGTCCTTAAACACCGTCGCGTTCTCAACGTCCGTCTCCTGGATAAACACCACGCACGGGTAAAACGCCATCGTGTCGCGCACCTTCGGGTTCTCTTTCTTTGCCTTACGGGTATACGGGTTAAACGTGTTGTAATCATCTGCAATGCAGGCATTGTTTGCGTTTTCAGAACTTGCAATATTTACCTTGATATTAAAATATTTCTCCGGGATACTGTTCTCGGTCAAGGTGTAAGTGCTGCCGGAGCTGTCGTCGCCAAACGTAAATCCGCCGGAACAGTTAATGTCAATGTTTCGGCCGCTCTCGCCATACGCATTGGAGCTGGTGCCCTGGCCTTTATGGCTGCCGGTCGCGGTCCAGTTATCCTCCACAGCGCGTCCGTTCTTGTAAATCTGCTGGATGGTGGTATTAAAAACCTCATTCTTTTTGCCGGTCGTAAAGGTCGGGGCGCTGATCTTGATAATGCGCAGGTCCGGGCACTTCTCGGCCAAAAGGTCAGCATCCAGTTCGCCGCTCACGTTGGTAATATCGTTGCGGTTATAGCGTTCAATCATCAGCTCGGCGTTCTTGGCATCCGCAATAAAGTTGTCCAGGATCTCATCGTCCGTCAGCTCCATGCCGTAGGTCTTCATGCGGTATACCTGCACATCACAGTCCGCAGAACCAATCGTAATGCCAACCGGGTTTGCTTGTGTAAAGTTGTCGCTTGCATCGTACAGTTCCACCTTACAGGGGATACCGTCGCACCATAGCACCATCTCTTTATACTTGCTATCCGGCAAAATATTGAACTCAAACTCCAAAAAGTCATCTTCGCAAATCGGCAGCTCAATGCGGTTCTGCTGGCTGGTCAGGGTAATTTTCTGTGCCTGTACCGTCAAACCAACGTTGCCATTTGCGCAGGTTAGTGCCGTAGCATCGTAGTCTCGCACATTGGTGGTCTTAAACACCAGCTTAAAGTTCTTACCCTTCTTTTTGGCATCGTCCGCAAACAGCTTATAATCCAACGTGGCGGTAGTTCCGGCTTTCACGCAAAAGTAAGTATCGCCGTCCTCATCAATCTGGTAGCCGCCATTGCTCCAGTCAAAGTTGTCGCTTACCGTCATCGCAGTATTGCCATCAGTCCACAGGCGGTTTTCGTCCGCATTGGTTCGGCCAGCCGGGTTAAAGTCAAACATCAGGTTGGTTTTCACCGGCTCAATGTTAATACCCAGCTCGGTAATTTTTACATTGATGGTCTTTACCGTCTCGCCACAGGTAATGGTCAGCACATGGCTGCCAATCTCGCTGCTCTTGTACGTCCAGGTCTGTTTGGTGCGTCCTACCGTCAGCTTGCTGGCAACAATGCCATCCACAGCCAGGGTCACATTGGTGTTGCTGCTGGCCGGGTCATACACGGTATAGCTGATCGCAACATTGCTGTACTGCTTGGCACTGTAATCCAGCACGGCGCAACTGATAATCGGGGTATTATTGCCCTCTTCCACCCACATAATATCGTGGCGCAGGGTGTTGCTTGTTACCTGTTTGCCATTGATCTCCGCTGTCATGCTCACTTCCAGCAGGTGGCTACCGTGCTTCTGGGTGGGCAAATTGTAGGTCATCTGGCGGCCTGTCACTGCAGTGCTTGTTCCACCAATCGCCTTGCCATCCAACTTAAAGCTGATGTTTTTGGCAATATTGCCATACGGAGTAAACCGGTAAGTTACTTCGCCGGAATAAAAAAGAGAGTCATCAAAAATGCTCTCCAAATAAAACTCAACAACATTAACCGACCAGTTCTTGCTGCCCACACTGCCCATGCTGTCCGTAACCTGCAGCCGCACGGTGTTGTCACCGCTATGCAAGTATTGCGTCACATCAAAGGTGTTCTTGCCCTGGATGATGGTTGTGGTTGCCACCTTGGTGTTGCCCACATACCAGTTGCCAGTCGCATTGCCGGTGTCATCACCAGCATTGTCCACACTCGTAAACTTAAAGCCGATCAATGCACTGTCACCCTGAACTACCGTCAGGCTGCTGTCACCAATTCGTTCAATGGTAATGGTGCTGGTTGTCTCACCGCCACCGCCGCCGCCACCTTTAATGGTAACAACAGTCTTGGTTGTGCCGTCTTCCAACAGGCTCAAATGACCGTCATCACTGGTGTAGGTAATGTCGTACTCATGGCCGTTGCTGGGCTTAATATCTTTGATCTTTTCCTGGATTTCTGCAATGTCGCTGTTGGCTGTATCCACACTGCTCTGCAAGGCTGTCACGGTATTCTTGGTCACAGTCAAATCATTGGTAAATCCATCCAGAGCAGTTTTGTCCGCCTTATCAGCCAGCAGTTTGTTGGTTGCTTCCTTATTATAATAATCACTCTGCAAGGTGTTCGGCAGGTCGCCCACACTATCCTGCAAAGCTTTCACGGCCTCGTTGTTGCTGGTCTTGTATTCATCCAGCGCTGTGCTTACCGGATCTACCGCCGCGCTGATCTTAGCATCCACCGTCTTGCCATATGCGGTCGTCCACTCTGCGCTGGGGTCGGTGCTCAAGGTTACAGTTTTAATCACTGCATCGCCGTTATAAAATGTTAAAGAACGGGTGCCCGCATCATACGCACAGTTAAAAGCCGCCAATCCGTCGATCCCAGAAATCTTGCCTTCCAACAGTGTAACAAAGCCGTCCACTTCTTCCTTGTTATAATACTTGGCAAGCTCCGTGGTCAGCTCAGTTTTCTTGGTGTAGTTGGTGTCAAGGTCACTCTGCAGCTCCTGTTTAATTCCTGATGCCGCATTCTGGATCTTATTATCCACACCCGCCGCAGCGTTGGCCGCATCCTGGGCGCTGGCCTGTGCGGCACTGGCATAGCTGGCAGCGTTGCTTACTTTCTCATCCATTAAAGCGACAAAACTGGTATACCAATCTGTATCAGGCTCTACCATTTTCTCGCCAGTTAAAGCTTGCAAAATGTTTAAGCGTCCGTTGGGGCGGGTACGCCACATATAACTTTCGCCCTTTTCGTTTACACCTACCGCAGTAATTTCAAATTGTATCTCACCGTCTTGTGCAGTGACATAATTACTCACAAGCCAAGCAAAACGAATATACTCTTCACTATAAGTTACATTTACCGGAGTAGCATATGCTTCTTGTCCATCTACATTTAAGTAATGGATCTGCAGCATCATTTCCATCAAGTCAATGCCATCATATCGTCTTGCCATCTGGAAGGGAATATACTGGCTATTATTTTCTTGGGTAATGTTAATCTGGTTACTATCAACAACAATATTTTTATTTTCATCTACACGGGAATAATTGTCGTCGCGATACTGATAGTACCATTTGTATTTTTCACTACGTGTATAATTGTCATCAGCGGCATATGTACTTATTGCAGACGTTTCAACCTGCACAGGCTTGCTCGTATTAGAACGCATCATAGCCGCACGTTCATTCTTTAGGGATTTACCAAAAGAAATTGCCACAATCAATTCACCCCTATCTATTTTCATTATAAAATATCTTGCCCATGCCGCCTATAACCTTAATGATTTTCAATAAGGAATCAATCAAGTCATGGTTTCGTTTTTATAAAATCTTAATCTTCAAAAGCGCCTTTAATTAAATCAATAATTCGTTCAGGGTTAGCAGTTATCTTTTCTTGAGCTAGGGCAATAAACGGTCGCGCTTCACGCCTTGGTTTATAAGCCCAATCAGCCTTTGGCATACTATCGCCAGTTCGTGCTGTTTTTGGGTTCCAATAACTGGCCCATGTTTCATGTTCTGCAGGGTTCCAGCCCATATATCTGCGATGTGTCAATAGAGCTTTTAGGTCAACCCATTTCCCGGCCTCAATCCAACTGGCAAACATTGTCCCGCCAACTGCTGCATTTTTTGCTTCATCAAAAGGCTGTCCAAACACAGAAGGGGAGGGCTTTGCAACATCTTTTACAGTTAATACGCTCTCGCCACCAGTTGTTTTAACTTCTCCAACCATGCTATTTACATCATCAATACCACCAGAAGATCGCCCTGGAGTTTGTAAAATGACATTCTCTTTTGCAGTCTGAGAAATTGTTTTTTTTACTTCATCTGCTACTGCTGTTTTTAACGTATTGTCGATTATGCTTTGTGCGCCTTTTAGTAGATCGTCAAAATTTGTATATTCGGGCATACAAATACCTCAAATTTCAAATTTATCTTTTTCTTCGCGGATTTTCTTTTTGTCTTCTTTTATATAAAACTTTTGTGTTACATCCGTTCCAAGATGATTAAGAAGGGAAGAGACATCCTCAAGACTCATACCAGCATTCTTCAAAAGAGTTGCGCCACTATGTCTAAAATCATGAGGATGCAATGTACTTACACTAATCATTGATCCAATTTCTTTGCACCATACATCCAATGCGCTGGCACTGATTGGCTGGTATGCCCCTTTATAATAAGCAGGGAATACATAGCCACCATCCTGTATTCCATGATGTTTCCTAAAATTGTATAATTCAAGCAACAAATCCTTTACTTCGCTACTAAACATCAGATCAACAATTCGCTGTTCTTTTTCTAACACACCGATTACAATACGGTTGTCATAGTCAATAGCATCCCATTTTACATTACGAACAGCATTTACTCTTGCCAATGTACTTAAAGAAAACATTGCATACACTTGCATGGTTAAGCATAAATTTTTATCGCTTACCAACGTCGCTTTTTGAACTCTTTTGGCTAATGAAACCCTCATTTCATTCACTTGTTCTTTTGTAAGGTACGTCTGTACCATTACATTTACATCCTTTTTGGGGCGATCAATAAATTCCATGGGGTTTTCATTGATAATGCGTTTTTTGCGCAAGTACCGATAAAAAGCAGATATGGTACTCATGCGTCGTTTCATGCGGCGGCTATTATTTCCGCTTTGTTTGCAGAAAAACAAAAATTCTTCTACGTCGTTCTCATCAAGTTCAGTAATACACACATTCCCTTGATTCTCTAAAATATAAATAAACCACTGTAACGCATCGTTAGAATAAGCATAAATAGTCTTTGGGCTTAATTCTCGCAAGCTCATATCCATTTCATATCGTTTCCAATATTTCAGAGTATTGGGATTTATTTTCTTTATCTTCTCTTCGTCATAAAAGCGAATCGGCGCACTTTTCTTAACCATACCTCATGCACCCTACCTTTTATTTCTTTTCTTTAATCTTTTCATACTGGATTGCAGCTCGCGCAAGCTTTTTCGGGGGCACTCGGCTCAAACTCTTTGCAGCCTCAGTCAAAGTACCCATGTCGATACCATCCAGATTCTTTTCCATTTTGCCCAAAATACCAGCGGCCATAACCAAGAAAGTATTCAGCGGGTTTTGCTCAACAGCAGCTCGTTCCAAACAAGCATCTTTCATTCCATTAAGTTCATCAATATTGATTTCACCAGGGAAATCCGATTCCCAATTTTCATAGGCAAATTCAGGCCATTCACTTTGCGGAATGTTTAAATAATCAGTTCCCAAATAATATTTTCTGGCAACAACCCTAAAAATCAAATCAAACAATGCAGGCTGATATTCGCCGCTAACAGTACAAAGCTGAATTACTTCATTTACAAAATCAACACGTTCCTGTAATGTCAAATATTTCATTATGTATCTCCCTTTTATTTGTTTTTTTGCTTACGGCGGGCACTTCGCATTTTTTTTAGTGCGTCATACTCAATCCACCCACCATCTTTTTTGGAATAACTAATCCATCTGTAATCAAGATCAGGATATTTATACCAAAACATTTTTCGCTTTAGTAGGGCAGTAGGATCTGCCATACCTTTTGTGTCGATTATTTGTTTCTGCCCATCACTCCACGTTAAAACAAAATCTGCTTTATAAACAATCGCACGTACTGTTTCATTACTCCCATCGCTTTTCTTGTGTTTGTATCCGCACTGCAATTCAAATGGGATTTGCCGCTCACAGTTTAAGATTTCACCACTTTCGATTTTTGGTAAAACAAAATCACGATAGTATTTCATTTCCAGTTCGCTGTCAAAAATAATTCCAGCAAATGTACGGCGTGTTTTATCTTTACTCACATTAAATTTGCTTGCCATATATTTCTCTAAAACAAAAAAGCCGGGCAGCCATATAGGCCACTCGGCATAAGTTGATTTTTATAAAAATTCTAAAAACGTTATATTAAATATTTTGCTTTCGTAAAAATGGTCGTCACAAAGTTCTCTAAACCCCATGTTGCATCTGGCGTTTACTCGCTTTCAATAGAACCTTCTAACATTTTTGCAATATTCATCACAGGTAAAACAATCGGGGCAGTTTCTGGCTGCGCGGTAAGTAATGTCAGTTGAGAACGAATATAGGCAAAGAGAATGGCAACAGCATTATTATTCAATAGAACGTCTTTGTTGCTCAAAGACTCATCAATAGAGCAAAACCCACTAATTTGAACTTTGGCAACATATTCAGACTTGCGGGTTGCTGTAGTTAAAACAGTAACTCGATATTTTCCATCCGACAATTTTGTGACTTTTTTACTTATCTCTAAATCCGTTTTAATATTAGGATCATTAGTCCTAAAACCTTCACGATGAAAAGAAATTTCATCAAAAACAACGGGGTCTATCTGTAAAACACTTTGTATAGGAGATAGGTTCTTCGCCTGGTCCATTGTATATCACCTGTATTCATATATTGATTTGCAGAAAAAAACAATCATGCAGCAGTAGATGGACTATATTTATTCAAACTTGAAGAATTATATTCGCCTGAATGTAATGTATCTAAAAAGCTATTATCACATACAACTTGCTTTAAAGAAATACTTTCAGGCAATATATCTCCTGGAATACAAATTTTAGAATATTGAAATTTTGGCTCTAATTGAAAGTTGGACAAAAAGCTGAGATCCAAATTGTCAAATTGAACGGTTTCTGAATTTTGATTCCAAGTCGAATGAGCTTCAGAACGCAGTTGTTCTATGATAGATTCTCGCAACACAGCATTTTCATGTGAAGGATAACGCAAATAATGTTGTAATCTTTCCATTGCTTCATGTGAAATATTATGAGTTTCCTGAATCATAAATGATTTCTCCTAAATATTTGTTTACATATATGATGTTTCAATCGACTGTATTTTATCCAAGTCAGAGGGAGAAACTAGATCTAAAAACATAAACTCTGTTTCGGGGTTGTCTAAACTTGGTTCTAAATCTATAAAAGAAAACCTTTCATACCAACTTTTAAGTTCTCTAAAAGCTTCTAATGTAACCAGACGTAAAGGACAATATTTCACAATATCTTCAATAGATAATAAAATATGCTTAAAAATAGTAGTTCCGATACAATGCTTTTGAAATTCTTGACGTACTGCTATATATTGAATATGAATAGAATAAAGGTCATTATATAAATTAAGAGAATGCTCATCCAGGGGTGGGTCAAATTCAGAGTTGTTAAAACGCCTCAATTCAATACGGTAATAAGCAACAACGAACCCCTCAGCTGTTACCTCGTAGGCATAACTGCGTTTCATTAGGCACAAAAAGTATGAATCTTGTACCATTTTGTCAATACTTTGCACACCGCATGTAAAAGTAGAATCTGCGGGCCTTGTCATTTTTGTAAATGTCAATGTTCCCATGAGACATCATCCTTGGAAAATTTCACTTAAGATAACTAGACTTTTTTATATAATATACCACATTCTTGTAAAAAAGTATAGTTGAAAAAAACAGTTTTGTACCCGCTAAAAAATAGGGGATACGGATATTACTCCGTACCCCCTTTATTCTTTTGCTTTTTAACTTCTACCTTATTGGTATCTTTCAGAGTAACGTCACTTTTTTGCGCTTTAGCAATGGTCTGTACATCTGCTTCACGGATTTCTTGCAAGCACTTTTGGACATCAGGCAAAAATGTCTTTTCTTCACCTACTTCAAGCGGAATAGCCCTCAGCATTTCAAGTGCAGTTTCTTTAGTGATAATCCCTTTTCTATATTCCTGAATCAGTAAAAAGATCTGATAATGTGCCGCCGTATCGCAAATAATGCGATACGGCATATAACTTTTCACATTCTGGCAGGTATAACAAACTTTATACTGTTTGCCACATGTGCGGCACCAGTTTAGCTTCTTAGCCGCCATAATTACTCACTCAGCATTTCAATGCGGAACAGCTTCTTGTTAGTATCGCAGTAGCGAGGCATAGCACTAACAGAAAGCGGGTGACTCAGCTCGTTGGTCAGGGTCAGGCTCACATTGTTATCCGGCTTAGAATTCGGGAAGATGATATTCAGTGCGCACTTGGTTGCAGTGTCACAGGGAGAGTAGGCCAGAACCTCAATCATAAATTCGCCATACTCGCTATGATGATCAGCAATATTCTCAATACTTGCACCAGTAGCAGTTTCAAACTTATAACGGACAGCCAGGCGATCACCGGCCTTCAGGCCAGCACCAGTCGGCAGGGTAACAGTGGAACCCTTCACGCTAAAGTTGCTTTCAGCAGCAGTGCCCAGCTCATAAGTTGCCTCAGTTGCACCATTGCCATCAACCTTGTCAATGTACTTAAAGGGAACACCGCTCACTTCCTCATACGGGGTATGGGTCAGAGTGGCAGTAGCACCATCAGTATTCACTTCAATAAACTCAAAGCAAGTAAAAACCTGTTTCTTCTGCTCAGTTGCAGTCTCAACCTCGCTACCAATCTGGTCAGCAAGCATCGGGATATTCATCAAGGCATTATTGCAAGTAAAGGTTGCATTCTTACTGCGTTCAAAAGCCATAATGTTGGAACCCAAAGCATCAGTAGAAAACACAGTTTCACCAGCACACTCCAGGACAGGATCGGTAATCTGGCTTGCAGTCCAACGGCGACGGCCATCGAAATCAAACATATGGGCACGCAGCACGCGGTCAATCAAAAACTCATTAGGATTAAACATATTTTGTCGTCCTTTCATATAAAAAAAATTAAAAAAAATAAAAGCCTATAATCAGGCTTCCGTCCAATTCAGCTGTTTCTTTGTCAATTTGCTTGTATCTATTTTTCCCGAATATATGCCGTGCATCAAATTCGTATAATTCTTCTGCTTTTGAACCTGTTTTAGATGTTCCATAAACAAACTGATAGGCAGATCCAAAGCTTCAAAATAATTATGCTTAAATTCTTGCGTGTCACTCAGTGCAAGTGCCAGATGTCGTAACCTTGGCTCATAAGGTTTCTTTAATGCAAGTCTTGCGTTTTCACGGCTTTCTTCAATCAAAACTCGCTTAGTATAAGCATTTGCAGCCTTTTCATAGTTCTTTTTGATGCCAAGCATGTAACTAATATAGTCAGAAATTTGATAGTATATGGTGCGGTCAATAATAGCTCCACTTTCAGGATCTCGAAATATAATCATATTTGTTTCAGTATCAAGGGTGCGCATCATTTTGGTGGTATCAAGTCCATCAAAAATTAAATGATTATCACTAAACCTTAAATCTGCAAACAACATTATAAACAGCTCGTAATCATCAACTTCTTCGTAATCTCGCCCAATGTCAAAGAGTTGATGTTTGTAATCACTTGGCGTTGCAGTAAAAGCATAAGCCAGTTGATAATATTTCTTTTCACCAAAACGAATAATATCACTGATTTTGGGATTCTTTATTTTTATCCAATCGTTGATACAATAGCTTTCCCCAAACGCTAATGCCTGATCATATTGTTCTTTTAATTCATTCATACTGCACAGACAGTACCGTCATTAACATCTTTGGTCAAAAATGTCAATTCTCGGCAACGATGAACCATATCCAAATCATCTTCTAGGTTACTTGTAAGGCGCAATTTCCCAACACCAAAAGCTTCGCTACCATTGAACATTTTATCAACTAATTGTGCAAGATAGTCCATCCTTGTGGCACCGCCCACACCATTCATTTTCATGATATCCTGATGAACAATAACCCAAATCCTTACGCGAAATTCACCAAGCAGTTCAGTGTCTCCTGCGGTACTCAGCATATCGACTTTAATGCAAATGTAGCTATGTGCACTTTCAATCGTTCCAGGTATATAAAAATAGGGGAATATATATTTATATACAGCCTCATCACTTTCGTTAATATCAGGGTTTCCCATGGCGGCAATAAAATCTTTGTTCCCAATCAGCTTTTTCACAATCAGATTCTTATACTCTATAATTGCACTACTGTTTGCCATTTAGATCAAAGTCACCGCCTTACAAATCAATTCATCAATAAATTCTTCGCCTTCACATTGGAGCTGGATTTTGATACTAGCCCCTTCCAAAAGTGGGTTATCATCCAAAAGAATCTTTAAGGACGTTTCACTTTTCTCTATATGGACGCTATCGGAGAATTCAGGCAAATATATAACACTCCAAATGGCCTGTTTTTCTACTGCCAATCCAGTTTGTTCATCAACAAATTTTGCAGTAAATGTTTTTGCACTGCCACCGATCTTGATATTTGGCGCACCAGCATACTGGATTTTTGCAATAATTGCAGAATCATTTTTATCAGGTGAAATATAATCGCAGATCATTTTTTCAATATTATCTTTCTCTGGATTGTATTGATCTTGTTCAATATTCAACAGTAAAAAACCACGTATACTCCCATCAAGGCTGTATCGTTCTGTATTGATATCAACACATGTAACACGATAAGTCTTTGGCTTTCCGTTGATAATTTCTAGCATAAAACGTTGGTCAACATCAATTTTGGCAGTATCGTCATCGTAAGGAACTTGAAGATTGTATTGCCGTTGGCTCATAGAAGTTTGCTTGTTTTCTTCTAGGTTGCTAAAATAGGGCTTTTCCATTGTACACCAACGTGTAAGGATTTTTTTTGTATCAGGATCTTGCCATGTAATCTCACGGTTACATTGCTCCATTTTTGCACTAACACAAAGCTCCCTATTAGCATCAATTTCTGTTACAATCCACTTGCAATTATAACAGTCAATGATTGCCCCAAGCGGAATGTCTTCACCAGGTAAAGTGCGCACTTTCTTTTCAGTAACAATACTTTTATTTTTACTTACAAGCAACGACTGTTTTGTGCCGTTTACTAACGTATTAGGCTCGTAATCAATACTATCCATAAAATGCTGCGCAAAGCTCTGGCGTATTTGCGCAAGCTGAACGTCTTTTCTCGTGTTTTTTACAGCGGCTCCATTGATGGCTCGAACTCGGCTATATATATCCATCAATACCACCTCTTAATCATCACTAGAAAATTCACTATAATCCAAGCTTTTTCTCTTATGTGTCAATCTATCTTTGCTCATATAGTTGTCAATCATGGTAACATTGTCTTCATGAATTCGTTCATATAAAGCTTGGATTGTCTTTCTTTCATTAGAAGGGGAGAATACCTGTAGAGATGACGGTACATGTTGAAAAGCCAACATTTTTAGCTTACTGAACTGGCGCTTATATTCTTGCTCATACATTAAGCAGGCCAGCATATCTACTTCATCATCTGTCAAATCCACATTAAATTCTTCAAGTTCATCGTCGTAGTCGCTAAAACTAAAATCACTATCATCTGTTCCTACTTTACGCACCAAAATAGAAACGGCTTCTTTTAGGTATGTATGGGCGCGGTCGCGGGCCAATGCCATTACCTGATTTTCACTCAAGTCAAAATAATTGAAAAAGTTTTCATCCGCTTCCATTTTTTCAAAAAAAGCATTGTAGACCTTAAAAAATGAAGTCATGTCCTCACCGCCTCCCATTTTTATAAATTATTCCTCAGTCACAATGGCTACCTTTTTCTTTCTGCCACGCGGCTTTTCAGTATTATTGTCAACGTTTTCTGCACTCAAGGCTGCCGTACCACCCATTTGAGCAAGCATTTTTTCAAACAGCTCCTTGTATTCATTCAACTGTTTATTCTGCTCTGCAATCTGTTTGCGCAGTTCATCCATTTCGGCATTATGTTTACTGGTGGCCGTACCGTCATTTTCTGTTACAACAAGTTCTGTATGCAACTTGCCTGCACGCAATTCTTTATAACGCAAGTCAATCAAACGACCAACCTTTACACTAAGGTCTTCACCAGCGTTCACCATAGAATAATAGGCTCCGCGCACACGCTCAAAAACAGAAACACTTTTAATGGCAATCAGTTTGTTTAGCTTTTCTGCATTCGGGTGGCGAATAGCGTCATCAATCACTTCCTGGAACAAAATATCAGATTTTTTAATACCAAGGGTTTCATAAATCTTATCTTCTTCGTCAGCGCGGAATCGCAACGTACCATTACGGAATGCGTCACAACGGGAATTGATATATTTAATCTCCGTCATAGTCATAGGAATCATAGTGGGTTCACCATCCTGTGCGGGGGTGAACAAGTGGCCTTTCTGCGGGTCAACACCTTCAACGGCCACAGAATTATTGTTATAATTCAAAACCTCAATAAAATTGTTTTCGGTCATCATTTTACCTTCTCCATAAAAATAATAGGTCCAAAGGGCTTTGTAGACCCTTTGGACTTAAAAAGATCAATCAGTTCAGGGCAATCTTTGCAATGCGCTCAATATGAGAAATAGCAAAACCAAAGGTGTAGTCTTTCACCATCAGGTGAACACGCTCGCCATTGTTATCCATATCCTCATAGGTATGAACTTCGCCCTTCATATCCAGATTGCCGATGGAACCGGCGATACCAAAGATTTTCTTATCAGGAATAAGCAGATCACCATTGCCAAGCTTCTTGGCAGAGCTAATGCCAGTAATGGCAACACCATCATACAGCTTCACAAGGCCATAACGGTTAAAATCAGTCTTCATGGCATCGCTCAGGTACTCAGCGTAACCAGTCATACGGCGCATCTGTGCGCAGTACTTCTGCAAGCTTACAGTAAAGGGCTGACTGCCATCGGTATACTCATTCAGGTACAGGGTCAGGGCATCCATAGCTTCCATGGTCGGCTTTGCGCCAGCAACAGTAATCAGCTGATCACCGCCAGTAATTGCAGCATCAATAGCATTCAGCACAACAGCAAACTGCTTATTCTGCAGGGCCTCCTTCATAAAGGTGGTGATTTCAGCAACACTCTTCCAACCATTCTTGCGCATATCAACATAAGAAATGTCACTTTCAACCTGCAGGTTATGCCACTGCGGCTTCAGGGTTTCAAAGTTCAGATAAGAGCGGGGAACATTACCACCCTTAGCAGCCTCATGAGCAATCAGAGTGTTTTTAGCATTACGCTGTGCCTCATAATCATCAAACTCGCCAATGTTACCACGGGTGAACATGCTGTCCAGCAGTTCATCAGGAGCGGTATACAGCTCATCCTGGATGGTGCGGGTAACAAAAGCGGCAATCTCCTTATTGCTATCATTGCCAGTTTTACCAACTTCCTTTGCCCAGGCATCCAGAACTTCACTGGTTTCTTTTTCCTCGGCGGTCAGGTTCTGCTTGTAGGTGGTCTTTTCCGCAATATCGTACACGCGGGAGGTATCTTTCATAACCTCTGCAACTTCATTGTTAAGCATATTAACTTTCCTTCCTCAATAAAAAGAGCCGAGAGTAAAAACTCTCAGCTCAATAATTTTATGTTCTTTATAGCTGATTCTTATAATCAAGAATTCTGACCAGCATCGGCCAGTTTAACAATCTGTGCGATCTTGTTCACACCATCAGCCTGGAAACCGGCAAGCTTGTAGCAGCTAGAAATACTTGCACTTGCAACCTTCCATTTGCCATCAGTACCAACAGCCAGGTATTTGTCAACGGCGCTTTCCACAACGCTGTCATCATACTGATCAGTGCCGTACATCTCACCCTCATAATTGGGGATAGCCTTAGCAAACTCGCCCTCCTTAACTTTCACAAACTGCTCAAAATAGTCGCTCAGGTTTGCAACGCCAGCATAGATGCCTTCCGGTACGCGCTCCTTCTCAACAAAATAAATGTTCTCAGCAGTTTCCTCGGCAGGCAGAACCAGCTGCTTCTTGCTCAGATCAATCTGAACACCCATGCCAGTAACCATAGCGGTCTTTGCGGTATAGATAGCCGGAATATTCTTGGCTACATTCACCATAAGTTCACGAATCATATTTGTACCTCTCTTAATTTATATCTTTATTTCCGGTTCAGGTAATCATTCATAAGGCTCTTCATATCAAGTTTTACATTTGCCTTATCTACAAGGTTTGCCTTTACCGTTTCAACCTTTTCAGATACTTCTTTTGCGGGCTTTTTGCCCTTTTCCTTTTCGGCCTTCTCCATCACAGACTGCATATAACGATCAGCAATTACACACTTGATTGCCTTATCATCATTTTTTGCAATCAGTTCAGCAAGCTCGCCGCCTTCGCTAACTTCTGCCTCAGTAATAAAACCACTGCTTACAGCGCTCTTGCGCAAAGCATCCTGTTTCTCGGCAATTTCAGCTGCAATTCGTTTCTGCTCTACTTCCTCAAATTTTTCCTTATAAATTACAAGTTCAGCAATCTCATCGTCTTTGGTCTTCAAATCACTGGCTGCTTTAGCAACGGCATCTGCCAGCTGAGAAACCTTTTCACTAGCTTCTTTCAGAGTCATTGTCATCTTTGCAGGCTGCGGATCACCCAAAACAACATTATCATCTTCAACACCATAATGATATACGTCATATTCAGTGCGGTTGCCATCACGTTTTACCCAGACTTCATGCTCTTCCGGGAAAATACAATCAATGTAGCCCATAACACCGCGGTCACGCAGAAGCTTATAGATTTTCTGGAAGATGTCGGCATCGGTCAGGCTGGCAGTTTCATTGGTGCTTGCCTTATCTTTGTCGTCCTTTTTCTCTTCGTCTTCGTCGTTATGAGTGTCATTACCTTTACCGTCGTCATCTTCAACCGGGGCAGGGGGATCTTTATCCTTTTTCTCTTCATCAGTTTTTTCGGTAGGCTTACTCTTTTCAGACATTTCTACAGTATTAGGCACATTAGATTCAGTGCTTTCTACTGCAGCATCCTTAATTTCCTTTTTATTCATGCCTTTTACCTCCATTTCATTGTTTTGATTTAGCACACTAATATCTTGGCCGATAGCGTTAGTTATCTCATCATCGAGAGATTCTTCGTTGTCTTGATCCAATTCCGCAACTTCAAGCATTCTACTACAAGCATATGCAGGAGTTACTTTCTCACCAAGCAAGCAATGCGCAGTAAAAATTCCATCATCAATCACTTTGATGATTTTGCCTTCTCTAAGCTCATTGTGAGAATCCAAAATTGTAATTTCCCAGCTGGAATTTAGAGTGCCATTTTCAATTCTTTTCAGAATCAATGCGCACGCTTTAGTAAAGCGCTTCCAAATCTCACAGGTTGCCACAACACAATCAACGTCATCAATTTTTTCAATCGCAACGTTAGTAAATGTACCAAAGGCGTCAGTATCAAACTCGGCGTCTTTATACACATTTCCATTTTCGTCTTTCTTCCATACGATCTTCATGTTATGACCTGTAAAATCAGAGCCTTTTGAAGTTGTAACAATTTTCCCAACCAGGGGTTTATTTACCAGAGTTCCCATCCAATTTTTGATGGTATCCTGGTTTAGCTGCCGCCTATTTTCGTTTACAGAGAAATCACAAATAACAAATTTGGCCGTATATGTATCTGTGGTTTCTTCCTGTGCACAGCAAATTACGCGGTTACTATAAATTTGCACTTTATCCATCATTTGCACCTATATTCATAAAAATAAAACAGCAAGGTGTTTTACCACGCATTGTTATTGCTGTGCTTTCTTTGCATCATTACGGGCCTTATCATATGCTTGTTTTTCTGTGGCCTCACCTTTGGGGCGTCCAACTTTAGATTCTTCGCTGTCAGAGGTATTGTTGCCACCAGACCCACTATTGGAATTACCACCAGAACTTGTAGTGTATGCAGTGCTATGTGGCGTAAAGATACTATCATAGTCATTGCCATTTTCTTTTTCCCGCCGTGCACGTTCATCAGCAATGTCAACGCCGATCATCTTATATGCAGTTTCATAACTACAACCCAAAGTAGAGAACAAATAGCCAGAAAGAGCTTTCTTCATATCCATGCTCATCATCTCAGATGCAGATATCTTAATATCAGGACAATACTCTGCATCAACATTATTTTCCCGCAAAACAAGCATAGCCCAATCTTTGAATACACTTTCCAACTGTTCACAAATCTTATCAATATTTTTCATTAACTGCCCAAGGCTAATATTTGCAGTCGAAACAGTTTGTGTACCATCAGAGTTCATAAAGCTGATACCAAGCGCCGCCATTTCACGGTTTCTGTATTGGCGCACTGTATCAATATTGGTCATTTCAACTTTTGGCTCTACGTACTCGATACTCTTAACATAGGCAGGTGGAGTAACAACAACCGTGCTTTGTTTCCAGGCACTAAGCAAATTGTTATGTGCAACAAGCTGCTGTGCATAACCATTTCTTTCACAATTACTGCCAAGGATTTTCTCATTCAAATACTGAACAATGATTTTCTTGTTTCTTGCCTTAGCATTTGTACGGTCAGCAGTATCGAAAGTTTCAAGCATCAAGGCAGGTTTTAATGCACGCAAAAATGGAGATACACCATATTTCCGGCCAATATTACCAATACGCAAAACGCCAGTCATATCAACATCCAGTTTTGCATAGGTGTCATTATTCTTGTATGCTTCATACACTTCAGACGGATAGTTGGCTTCAACCTCTTCGTCTTGGGTATTAAAGAATAATGGCTGTCGTTTTTTGTCTTTCAGCATTGTTTTACTCAAAGCGTCTTTCAGCTTTTGTATGTTAATCAAAACAATGGGCCGCCCATTAGATGTGTAGTCACTAATTTCTGCAACACCAAGTGGGTAGTAATCAACAATCCAGTTTTCATCCTTATGGCGCAGACACATAATGTAGTTACCCTCTGCAAATGTAATGGGGATTGCAGATCTTATAATTTTCTTGGCATCAATTTGATCAAAAAAGTCATCTACAATAGCCCGTGCATTTTCAACAGCCTTTGTTTTGTTCCGCTGCTCTGGATATTTTTTATAAGAGCATTTGAACTCAGTATTTACATTTGCCTCGATTGCATCAAAGGTAATACCAATCAAATCGTCTTTATTTATATAAGTTTGGATACAAGCGTTGATCGTTAAAAGATTATTCAATGACGTTTGTGGGTTCTTTGCCAATTCATCAATTCGATCAACAGTCAAAGTCTCAGAACTATTTTTATCACTCAAAAACGCACTAAACTGTTTATTCTCAGGATCGTAAGTTGCGACTATACTGCGCAGAATTTCATCCATTCTATTATTGGCAAGCTGATCTGCCGTTAAAATAACAGTTTCTTCATCTGGACTTGATGCAACTATTACATCAAAATTTTCATTATTTTCCATACCTGCATCACATCCTTAAAAATCAATACTTGTTATACAATTTGGCGGTAAAACATCATCACTTTCTGACCGCTGCCGCACAGTAGCATTTCGCCTAAGTTCAAATAGCCTATGAGCAAGCAAAATAGCAACATAGAATCGGTCATCGTGCATTTTGTTTTCAAGCTCTTTTGCCAGAGCATAAGTTACGGTGGTGTTTTCTGGGTTTGTTGATTTGTGGATAGAAGTAACCTCTGTTTTCATTAAATCAATATTTTGCCATGCGGCCTGTTCTTCAAGGCTTAATTCGTGAACATCCATTGTTTCTTGCCCAGTAGTTTTATCAACCCCTGTTACCACTTGAACAAAATCATTTCCATTCCATTCAAGAGGGAAGCGTATTACCCCCAAATCCATTAGGGTAATAAACTCTTCCACCATTTGTGTCCGGTATTTTTTGGGACTAATCAAACGCACTTTATCCACGGCATCGGGATAACGATCCGCATACCCCTCGTAAATGGGGTGCTTTGCATCAATTAGCCCACGGTGTTCATAACCTGACTTATCCTTCCAATTCGCCAGCAAATTATCAGCATAAGTAGAAGTACCACCACCACCAGCACCCTGATCAATACTAATTGTGTCTATAAATTCATAATCAGGTGCGTTGCCATTAAAACGTAAAATAATTTCACGCAGTTCTTCAATTTGTCTAGTGGAGTCAAGTTTATACTTTTTACGGCTTGCAGTGTCAACCATATTTTCTACAAACACAATATCCCCACACATACCAAAAGTATCATCTTTATAAAGTCGCATACAACCAACAATACTGTTATCAATCGTTCGTGCAGGGTCAAATGCCAGCGCATACTGGCTTTTGCCATCACCATAAACTTGTGGTAAAATATTGCGTTCATTTCGACGAATCGTTGCCCACTTTACAATTTGACCAGCACCACCATCCATTGTTGGACGATTATAATACAGAAACTTTTACTGTTATTTATGTAAAAAATTTGAAATTATATTTGAAATATTGTTTTGTTCCCAATAGGGGATACGAAGTAATGAAATATTATTGCTTTCACAAAATTCAGTTTTAATTGAATCTCTGGTTAATACTTTGTCAAAAGCTTCCTGTGCATCTGCCTCTCCATGACCTGCAAAATCAATGGGCCAATAATGCTGTTGTCCATCATATTCAATACAGGTATTATAATCTGGAAGATAAAAGTCGAATGGAAGAGGTCTAATATATCGACATTTTTCAAAACGATACTGAATGTCATATTTTATGTTCTCTGAATCCAAATAAGTGGCAATAGCTTCCTCTCCATGAGAAATATAACATTTGGGGCATCCTTCATTCTTCAAAAGATTATGCGGCAAGGCACTCCATTTGTGCCCACAAGTTAAGCATTTGCACAGAATTTTGGTATTGTAACCTTTATACTCTTCAAGAGGTTCAATATTTTGATTTACACGATGTAGTTTGTTAGTGAATTCTTCATTAGAGATAAGGTTATACTCTTTTGCTCTGATTTTCGCAGCACAGCGCGGGCAATTACAACCAGCAAGTAATTGACTTGCTGCAGTATTCCACTTATGTCCACAATCAGAACACAAGCAGTCAATGCGGGTTGTGTTCCCATAGTAGATATCGTTAAAAATAATATTTGGATTCAGGTTATGTACACGGGTCTTAAATACATCATTTGAGATTGTCATGCGTTTAGAGGCTTTCCTTGCTGCGCATTTTGAACATCCATGTCCACGTTCCAAATTTTGAGGATAGGCTTCCCATTCATATCCGTCAATAAGGCACCGGCATTTAACCTTAAATCGTTGTGCCTTATACTCTGAAATAACTTCAATATCAGGGAGGGTCTTTTTAATCAAAGCAATAAATTCTTCATTCGTTTTTCGCTTGGTTTTACCTTTTCTATTCTCTAGTCCACGCTTATAATTACAAACCCTACAACCAGAGCCTGCAAGTAACTCTGAACCAACTGAACTCCAAGTATAACCACAAGTTTTACATCTACATGAAACACGAGATTTACAATTAGAAATTTGACTTAATATTTCAATATTAGGGTTTAATGAATGAATGCGTTCCACAAATGTTTCCTGTGTCCATTTTTTCGGCATACATTCACCCTCTTTTTTACATAAATAAAACCGGCGCAACCCGGTAGTGTACTTATTAGTACCACATACTTTCATATGTGCTAAGACTATATCATCAACTTGATAAACAAGTCGCCTCACCACTTCGATAGATCATAAACTTATCTACCTACACCAGTGACCAACTGGTTAGTCGTTGAACCTTCCTCTATTCGAGGCTTGGCTGCTGATTGCCCATTTTTAGTGTTTAGGATTTAACCTTGCACCATCTTATATGTTTTTTCTGTTTTCACATCCATTACGTATGAGCATATTTCATCTCTCCGCTTTGGCATATAAGCTTTAGGGGGTTCCAGCAATTCAATGAGGATGGGACATATTTTTTTACAAAATATGCCGAGCAAATTACTCTCTTAATGCTTTTTGTCTATTTACCTTCATAGCTGCGTCAACTTTATCCTGCGTCAGCAGGGGTTTGTATGGCTTTCCTTGCATATAAACCTTGATTGCAACGTCACAAATCATATCACAAGCAAAATAGTCTCTATCACCGGCAATCATACGCTTTGCAAAATTCTTATAATGCTTATAAAAAATCTTATCCATATTGTCCTGACTGGAAGCATAAACCAACTGCGTTGGCACACGCCGCGGCTCAGTATCAGGATTATAAGAATTACTGGTGTCAGTAACAAAGTCTGTATTCTGGGTTGCAAATGCTTCACAAACTGTGATCAATTCGTCTGCACAGAATGCGGCTTCATCAAAGAACACAAGGGTGGCACGCCTACTTCTTGCACTGTCGGGATTACTGTTCAGCGTAAAAATTTCACTGCCATTATAAAAAGCTACAGAATACCCAGCGGGATTATGGGAAAATCCAGTTTTGTTTGTAGGTGTTTTGACAGTCTCGTTTTCAGCGATATCCTTCAGGGAACGGATAGAAGCACTCGTCTTACCAATGCGGGTAACAATTTCCTCAATCTTAGTGAAGGTTTCTTTACTCTGATCACCAACGGAAGAAACAATATAAATCGCCTGGTTCTCATAAAGCAGTGCCTTCAATATCATGAAAATTGCACCAACAAAAGACTTACCAAAATTTCGGCTGCAGGCCCAAAGCACATGTTGTGCATTCCAGCTCTGTTCAAGCATGTATGCCTGGGCATCAAATAACTGGATACCAAGCAAATCACGGCACGCAATAACAGGGTTTCTTCTGTAAAATGCAATGGTTTCGGCATCGCACTCACATGCCTGGCGCTTAATATCCGTCATTACATATTTTCGGTTAACCATCGTTTCCGTCCAACTGTTTCTTTAGTTCTTCTACTTCAACCAAAGCTAACCGATATTTTTCTTTATATTCGTCACTTTCAGCCTGGAATTTGTCAATCAAACCTCTTTGGATATCGAAAACTTCTTTTTCATCATTTTCATCAAAGAAGGTATTTTCCTTGATTGCTTTCAAACTCATATTGGCTGCCCATTGCGTGCCCTCTGAGCGCAGCTGATCATAGAAATTGGCCTCGGCCTTTTTGAAGTCCTTCTCTCTCAAATCTTTCATAAGGAAGGTCAACGTATTCCGGCCAGCAGCCTTATTGGAACGGTTCTTTACAGAGATTTCATTCTCTTTCGCAATTTTATCGTTACTTGCCACAAGCTTTGTCTTCATCTCATTCAGAACCTTAATATCATCCTTGGATGTAACAGGGTTCATCTTGGAGATTAAGAGATCATATTTTCGGATCTGGTTATTATTGTTTATAATCTGGATTACCTGTGACATCTTAAATGGGTCTTCTGCCAAATCATCATCAAGGTATTTAGAAAATTCACCAAACAAATATCTGCGGTCATCGCTATCATACCCATCAAATGGATCATGCCCCACAATTTTTATGACCTCATTTTTTACCCTAATTTCAGCAGCTGTCCACTTGTCTTCTTTCTGGTCACGGATATCAACTTCTGTTTTGTTTAACTCGTTGCTTACAAGGGTAGTGCTAAAATTTTGATATTGATACTGTTTGCCGTTAATAATTCTCAGGTATAGACCAGGACTGAATGTGTTATTGTTTGATATAATAGAATCAAACAAACTGTGGTAAAATGGAATATCCAACAGATGGCACATCAAAATGCAAGCGGTTTTTTCGCTACTATATCTGCGTGCGAATTCTTGAAATAGCTCATTTACACAATCTTTGCACAGCGGAGCATAGCAGTCGTTTGCCTTATATAGCGGAGAGTGCACAATCTTATAAAAATGACCAATCGGATTTTCGTATTCTTTAGAGCATCTTAAACATTTGTAAAGCTTTGCACTGGCCGTATCCGTTCCAGCTTCCAGTACCTTTGCTTTTCTAGCCATGCAAAAACCTCAACTTTCAAATAATAATGGCGGTCAGGATAGGATTTGAACCTACGGTTCCTTTGTATCGGAACACTCCCTTAGCAGGGGAGCGCAATCAGCCAAACTCTGCCACCTGACCAGAAAAATAAAAAGTCTGTCTCAAAATTCAAAAAGAGACAGACTAAAAACAAAATACCCGCCAGGTTGCGCATAAATGCAAATCACATCCATAGGCTCGGCGGGGATAGTCATAATATAGGCAAGGCGAAATACACCTTGCCTCAAAGGAGGTAAAATGATGGACGTTAAAGAACGTCCATGTTGGTTGCTGGCGCAGGAATCGAACCTACCTAATCCTGGGATATGAACCCAGGCAGTGCATCCAGCTCTTGTTGCCAACTATAAAACATAAGAAAAATAAATAGCGTGCCTGCCGTCCCTTGCAAACACGCTATAAAAGGGAGTTTGCCAACTAAATGTTGGCTGCCGCCGCCGCGGCAATTTAGTAAATATCAGCTAAAAGATAATGTCATTATTTCAAGCGGATGTTATAAGTAGCATCCTTGCCATCCTGATTAAAGATCATCATGGTCTGTCCAGCATTGGCATATAGACGGTGCTGGTTTGCGTAACCATCAGTGCCACACAAGGCAGGCACAATAGTATTTTCGATACCAAGACTATCGAATTCTTCAATATGATGCTTGTCAGCTGTCACCGTATAGTCAATCGTTTCGTGGTATATTTTACTGAAAATAGTGTTCAGCGTGGCCCCGATATTTCTACTACTATCAAGATCACCATGTGTACAGCAAATATTGTACCCACAAACAGTTAGCTTAATAAATTCATAATACTCGCTGTCTTCAACACAGATATTACCAATGTTGGCAAAGCGTTCTTTCATCCACCAGCCAATCAGTTTTTCCATGTTATCAGCGTGTACACTATCGTTTTTATTCTGAATCGTCCGTAAATGGTTTCCGTATGTATGATATACGGTGGTATAAGGCACATAGCAGCTCATGCGATAAATAGCTTCTGCCATCAATTCAGATACATTCATCAGCTGGTCACATACAGCTTCTTCGCTTTCAACTCTTGCACTTACATGAATTCCGCCATGGCAAGCATCACCAAGGCAAACAACATGGAGCTTTTGTGGCTTATGCAACTTTAAGCGTTCAATCACTTTATTGGTCAGATCCTGTACGCGCTGTTTGCAAATCTTGGTATTATAACGATTAAATACATTGTCCGTTACCATTCCATAATGCCAGTCAGCCAAAAATACAACAGCTTCAACACCATCGGAAGTTTCAGTATATTTTTCTTCTGGCAACAGGGGAGCAGTCTCACACAATTTTTCTGCGCATTTTGCAAGCACACCTTCCAAGTGTTCCGCCCGCGCTTCCTTAGCAGCAATTTTATTAAACTCACGCCGCTGATCATAAAATTTCTGAGCACTCTTTCTTAGCTCAAACTCTCGCTGCTCTACCTCTCGCATCCGATCATCAGCATCAACAAGCTTATTCTGATTGGCATTAAACAACTTTGTGAAAGCGGCAAAGTCTTTCCGGTATTTGCTTTCGCTATATTCGTACCCCAATTCACGATTACAAATATCTGCAACATCTTGCCATGTGCCAATCAAATCTTTGTCTTTGCTTACACGGTACTGAAATGCAATAGGATCTTCATCCCGCAAAATCTTATATTCCACGGGCATCAACAGTCATCCTCTTGATCGTTCATAGCAGGGAGTTCCTCAGTCTGCTGAATAGTGAAAGTAACACCCTCTACATTGTGCCAGTCTCTCAGTACGTCACCAAGACGGTAAACCTTAGTATCATCTTTCCCAAACTCAGTAATCGTATGGTCATCCATATTGATTACTGCATTCTTAAAGCTAACAGCCTTTTTTACCTGTGCCATAATTACATTACCTCCTGTGCACCATAATAACGCTTTCTACGTTCAGTTTCTTTACGAATCTCATTAAGAGCATTTACGGCCTGCAGATTGTTGGGCAGCAAACACAGGTATCGGGCACTCTCTTCCAGATATCGCTTGTTCTTGGTTTTGGCAATACATGCACACGGATAATGCTTTCGTACAATTTTGGCTTCGTTTACGGTAATTTCAATCACGGATTTTGTTCATCCTTTTCAATAATATTAGGGGAGTAAAGAATTGTCTTGTCCTTATCCCCCCATATTATCGCAGAGACAACTTTTTCAAAATGCTGATTTTTAATCGTTGTATCGCTTGAAAATGGCAATTTTTTGAATTTCTATTTCAAACCTTTTTACTTTTTCTTTCAGTTGTCTTTTCGATGTTTACCAATCGGGCACATTTATGGCAATATTTCTTACGGTTTCCCGTCTTTTTTATATATTTCCCGCAGCGGACACAAGGAACATAGCTTTCGCCACAAAACATTTCCCATTGTGCTCCAATGTCATCAAAACTCTTTACAAACAGAACAGGAGTAGATTCATTGTCTACAATCAAAACCTGTACATTCAAATTATCAATAGCACGGCTAAATCCAAGATATCCAAGTTTATGTAACTCATGGAGCATTAGATCCCGATTGTATTCACTCAGCTTTACATCAGCAAGTCTAAATACATCCTTGTCATCAGTACCTACCCAGTAGTTTGTTTTTTCATTTACCAAATAGTTGAACTTGGCAATACACAGGTAAGCAAACATTACCCGGCGCATACGCTTTGCTGGCAAGGCACAAATCTTTTCAATTTCATTTTCAGTAACAGAAATCCCATCAACACATACAATGGGATGCTTTTCTGCATACGAAATACTCTTATCAACCATTTCCCGGCAAAGTACTGCATTGTACCCCGGACAATTAGCCAGCATAAACATGTTGATCTTGTCGTATACATCCTTACGGTTGTATCCTTGGTGAAAATAATATTTCGCCAAATAGGTTGGGACCTGGCGCGTCATGTCATATCCCAACCCCTTCTTTTCAATCAGATCCTCAACAAGCTCAATTTCATTCATCACCAGTTTCATTATGTACAGCCTCATTCATATCAACAGCAATAGTCCTATACCGATCTCCACAATATGTAACATCCCCGGCGGGGTCTTTTGCAATTACATAAATTTTATTGCCATGTTTATTGAGTAGATAATTTACAATCTTGTCCCCAAACAATTTCCAAATCAACTCACGGGAAGCGTTGCTACGTTTGCAAACATCAATTAAAATATCATAGAGCATATCGTCATCAGAACACTTTTCAAGCAATTCGCGGCGCAGCTCATCAAGATACATTGCATAATGTCTGGAATAATCATAATCGCTGTTTGTACTTACTTTACTGGTGGCGAGTTCTTTTTGCTTTCGCTTGGCACAATCAACAGCTTCCAAGAATACCTTTCTGGTAGCATAGTAAGTAGAAAGACTATACTCTTTACCACTCTTGATAGCATCATAATCAAGCACATCATCATGGCGCAGGTGTTTCAAATACCCATCCATTTCTTCTTCAATCATCCAGCAGATCCGGTTCATTGTACACAAGTTCATACCAACTGGATTCTTGAACAAGTAATACTGGATGAAAGTGTTTTCATATTCTGTACGTTCTTCTTCTGGCTTTGCCAAAATATCCTGGGCGTCATCACTCATTTCCCGTACTGTTTTGCGGCGGATGGCATTCATATATTTCTTATATCCACGGATCTGTTCAGGGTAAATATAGCTCATGAAGTATGGTTTCTTGTTTGCCAATATCCGCATGTTAAACTGCTTGTCAGCAATAGTGTCGGGATCATCACCATCTTCAATTTTGCAAGCAGAATAGTCATACCAACTTTTAGGCATTGGCTTCGACTTGACCCCTTTTATACGATCTCCTAATGTTAATACCCTCGGTTTCCCGATATTTAATAGGGGAGTAGACTATATCATTATCTCATAAGAGATATACGGCGCTTCTTTGGCTATATATGGGGTTAATATATAGCCAAAGTGGTTTTCATTACCATGGCATATAGCTTTTAGGTAGTATAACCTAGTCGTTGCACCTTCATTGTGGTTTCCCGCAAAGCTTGGCACAGGGTTGTCTTTGAATTTATAAATTCATTTTGCGATTTTCCCTGTTAGCAGTGATAAAATATCACCACACCCCATATACATGGGTTCACCGTATTTTCACTTTAGTGTCACCACCAAAGGCCACTATCGTTAATGGAGTTCTGTTGGAATAACTGCCCACAGCAGATCCGATATTCAAGAGTTTCAAATTCTCGGCTACCCACTTCAAAACGACTTTGTACATCAAACATTGTGGTAATTCTATTTGTGATTTTACCAATCGAGTCTCCAAATCCATTCATGTTGGATTCTATAAAATCATCTTCAGTGGGAACCTTCTTTTCGCCCTTCTTTTGGATACATAAGATGGGCGGGGTAGCTCTGGTGTTTTCCAAAAGTACGCGGTTGTCTGTACTGAACATTAAGTCGCCATCAAAGTCGGCTCCATTCAGCGCAGCGCAAGTATTGTCCCAGGCATTCAAAATAGATACGGTCTTCATATATCTGTACCAATACTGGCATTCATCGCTTTTATTTACAGCCATCACCCGGATGTTATTATGGCAGCTCATAGGGGCACGATAACACACAACCTTGTCAACGCCACAGTCAATCCAATATTTGCTGTAAAACTGCCCGGCGGTTAATAGCCCCGTAATCTCCAAACCAAACATACTTTGGCACAGTGCATATGGATCACCACTCAATACTTGGAAATTGCCGTGTACTTTCAAAACACCAGTCTTTGCTCTGTCAATCTTCTTGCGAAGCATCCGATAAATATGTTCTTGGACATAACGGTCATTGATTAGTTCTGGTTCAATCATCAAGGCTTTGACATAATCATCTGCCAACCCTTTAATGTATCCAGGCTCTGCCCGCATCCGCGGCCCACGCAAGAACAATATGGCATCTTCCCAATTCCCTCCGAGAACAGCCTTAAATTCATCAACAGTCGGTTTTATCAATTCTCGGATCTGCTCATCTGTCAAGCGGTAGCTCTGGATGAACTGGTAATTCAAATTGCGTTCATTCTCCAGTTCCAATTCACAGGTCTTTGTTACGGCAAATGTGTATCCATTTTCATGGCAGTTATCCATGTAGTCTTCCAGACTGTCATAAGAATCCCACAGCTTTAACATCGAGGTGGTGAGAACTAACTGAACACGGTGGATATCTCGCCAAGTGCCCCAGGCATCAAGGACCATATTCTTCTTGGCAACCTTCTTGGCAAACTCACGGAAAGGGAAGGGGAAAACCATCCCCTTGCAAAAAGCATTACGAATGCAGCAGCCACTCATAGTCTTTTCAAGCTGTAAGTCTTCACTCCATTGCTGTGCAAGTTCATAACTCATCAGCCCAAAGCCATCACTGGCATTTAACTCACAATCATAATCCTTGATGTGGGTCATTTCAGGCTCGCCATCGTTACTGTCATCAATCAAGATCACATCGTCCTTGAAGTGAGTCAGACAATCATTTACAACCAAGATACCATCCGGCTCTGTTACAGGAATGGATGCAGAACAAGTCAACGCACGGTAAGCTTCCAACTTAGCGGGAATGAATTCTTGATCAGGATTCCTGCCATTGTTAATCCGTTTGCGTAATTCATTTACCAACCGACTGCTTACAAATACGATGGTATTGTTTTTTACACCACCTGTAGTCCCAAGAAGGCGTTCATAACGTACACCGTTTATGTAAAAACCTTTGCGGGCACGGCGGTAATCTCTTTTATTGTGGATCACCACCGTTACATAATCAGACTTAAACTGTATTTTGTCTAACTGCTGGTATAGCTGACGGATCTCCCGTCTGTTTTCGGTGGAATTCTCTTCATGCCGCAAATCCTTAATCCGCCGCTTCACAGCTTTTGCCTTAGCTTCCTGATTTACCATGTTATTCAAAGCATCAATCCACCGCAGCTGCTGGCTACTGGCAAGCGGGACAATCTCTTCATTGCGGCGGGCCTCTTCAAGGGGCAAGGTTAAGTTCCATTTTGCTTCTGCCAGCCGCTGGCTGTTAATCTTATAAATAAAAATCTGGCATGTCTGCTGCTTAGGCAACGCTCACGCCTCCCCACGTTCCCGGCGGTAACGCTGCGATTGTGTCAACGTTCCACGAGCAGGGTATCTTCTAAAGCTCATTTCATTCCAGGCACTTTGTGCCGTCTTGGTGGTATGGCGCTTTTCAAAGTTGTCGCAACCCATCCGCATTTCACCATTTACCCCTGCACAAGCATCACGGTAACGGCAATCAACACAGACATATTTCTTATAAAATTCTTCCAGCAGGTTATGTTCTTCGTACCAAGCACGGGTGGCTTCCAAGTTCTTGTTCATTGGATAAACTCCTTTTGATCTTCATATAGCTGATATTGTTTTTCATAATCGTCAAATCCTTTCTGCTCTTATATGGGAACTTCTGGCTTAACGGGATCAAATAAGATTCTCCCGTATAGGGTATTACGGCGGCATATAATCATCTCCTTGTATGATAGTTGGACTGTTAGTCAAGTGCATCTTTACTTGGGCAAAAAATTTTAAGCGGATATTCCCCGATCATTGCTTTCTAGATCCTGTTTGATTTTATTTCGAGAACAAAATGAATAATAAGTATCCTGCCCGCATTGAAAAACTTTTTCTTTATTGTAATATTGACCGAGTACATTGGTGGGAAAGTTAGCGTAGCATTTAACATTTTGCCCCATATGATAAACTGCTAAAACTTTATATGCCTCTAGAGTTCTAATATATGCTTGAACAGTTTTTTTACAAACACCAGTTTTTTCAGCAATGACATCGAGGGAGTAAGTGCAGACCCCTGTATAATACCCAATCAACATTGAAAGCTTAACATAAAAATAGAAAATTCTTACTTTTGCAATTTCAGACAATTCAAATGCTTGGAAAATCTTTTTATATGCAGAGATGGGGATAAGAGTAGCTTTTTCAACTTTCCAGTTGGTAGTTAAATCTTTCTTTCTAAAAACACTAGTATCAAATGTCTGTCTGCGATCTGATATATGCGGGAAATATCCATTTTCAGCAATTCGCTTCAAGCTTTCTCTCAACTCTCTGGTAAAACGTTGTGGTACTTCTGTGGCATCTTCATTTAAAGCATATGTACAAATAGAATCGGGAGTTACATAAAGAACATCCATTCCATATGGGTTGCCAGCCATCAACTTCATTGTTACATAAACAAATGTATCCATCGCTGTAAGATGATTGCTATACTCTTCGTCGAAATCTGCATTGTATACAGTAATAAAATGTTCAGTTGTTGGATTGTCTTTCTTGTTCTTTTTCAAGGCTTTCTGCCCTCCAAATATTTCAAAATTTTCTGAAGTCAAAAACGATGGTAAAAAATGGCAAATGCACAAAAATCACATAAAAATTTATCCCCCCTCACAGGTTAAAAACCGAATACAAATACTATTAAATTTTACAATAAACAAATATAACAGCAATATATAGTAGAACAGCATGTGCGGAAAATTTATTTTCTAAATCAAACCGCTTGAAATAGAAGTACTATAAAGTGGACTGTAAATATGCAATCACAAACTGGTGATTTCACGAATGTATTAGTTGAGTTCACCTTTGTTCTATAGTAGCATGTTGAAAATGAAAAAGCAAGGTTTTAAAGACACTTTTAAAAATAAACTACTATAGTAGTTCTTCGTTGGCTAACGCCAACTTCAGAACTAGAACCGTCAACCTCCATTGCACTCATACCTCGCTAACGCTCGGTATTCGACAATGGAGCTTTTCCCGGCTATCGCCGGGAAGGGGGCTAACGCCCCCATCTGAAACAGAATTTTGCCCCAAAAATCGGTTTTCCAAATAATGAACGATAATTCGTTATTTATTGCAAATTGCCGCTGCAAGCAACCCAAAAATGGCTTTATAAATTCTTATATCTGTGATTCCTTCGGAGAAATACACGATATAACGATACTATTTTGCTTGATTTATGATCATATATGACTGTATTTGGGATCTGATTTGTAGCAGCGACAGCATCAGTGTTTACTTTTCCATTGAAATTGATGAATTTGGTAAAATTGCAATTCATAGAAAATGTTAAAAATATTACGTTAATGCGTTATTTAACTATATAATTTATGATCGTAGAGTGTTTACTTTTCCGAAAAAATAAAATCAACGTTCCGAAGCATTTACCGAAAACTTAATTTCGAGAAAATGGCATAAGAACGTTGATTATTGAAAATTAAGTATTGAATTGCGAAAAGGATTGGAAAAAGCTATTTTGGGAATGCGATCCGGTGAGGAAATGCTGTCCAGAGAGGGAAGTGAAGCAATAATAATTTAAGCTTAATCTATATTCTGTGAGAAAATTTACTGATTTATTCTGATATGATTGCGGGCTATTTGAAATAGAAATGAGGGAAAATGAGGATTAAAGGGAAGTGAATTGGAGATGGATTGGGGATGAAAGAAGGAAAATGATAGGGATTAGAGAAAAAAATTAAAAAGGAATTTAAGGAAATTATAACGATGATACGATTTATTTCATGGGATGGGAAAGGGACTTGGAAGGAGATTTGGGTTACGGAAAGTGTATCACGAGAGGATGAGTGATATAGTTCTACCCCTGGGAATTCTGCGGTCTGGATACAATGAAAAAATGAAAAACAACCCCGGTATAAATACCGCATTATACCAAAAAGCGGTATTCATACCGGGGTAAAATATAGTATTGTTTATTAGCTTATAGGTGGATCTGCAGGGGATAGGGCTGAACATCAATATATTTGTTTGAATTCAAACAGTTTCAATTCAAACTGTTATTTAATTAACATAGTTCGGTCTGATGTAAAGTATTTTTACTTTACAGTTACAGAATTCTGTAACATTACAGAATTTATTTCAGATCCCCTGCAGATCCCCTGCAGATCCCCTGCAGATCCCCTGCAGATCCCCTGCAGGGTCAGAATCATTTTTTCCGCGCCTTATAATGTATTATATATAATATATAAATATAAATATATAAATATAAATATATAATATATAAATATTATAATACCTTATAAGCAAAAAACCAGGATGGAGAAGCAGGGAACACGCCTATATATTGCTATTCATTATTAAATTCACTAGAATATGTTGCGTCTATCATATCTTTTAGCACTTGTGCTTTACTGCATCCACACTTTTCTGCAATTTTATTCAATTTTTCGCGGTATTCCGGCGGTAAATAAGCCTGTATAGATACTGTTTTTTCTTTGATATATCGTTCATTTGCTGCTTTTCTTGCGGCTGTGTATGGACGCTTTCCCATAATGTATATACATTCACTTTCTTGTATAAAATATAGTACATGATACAATAGTACATACACGAATACACATAAATAACGATTGAACGTTAATTTTTGCATTTTATAGCATGGTACAAATTTACCGTTGTGTATTCGTGTATGGCGTGGTACAATGGCCTTGTAATCGAGAGATAGCAAAAAAATCTAGAAAAGAGGGATACCCACAAAATACGCGTTTCGCCCCTTGCGTGAATAGGGTGCGGCTGGAAAGCTGCCAGTCAATCAAAAAAATGGCGGGTATAATCAATTAAGTAGTTAATAGCGATTTACATATTTTGGATACCGCGGGATATATCGACGGCTGGAGGGGCCGCCGCCCAAAACAAAAAGTTGATTGTACCGACGCGTGGGCCGCAAAATTTTTATACGCGCGGTCTATGATCAGGGCCGTATAAGTCGGAATGGCACCCGATAACGGCGCGGCGCTGATTGAATAACCACTTGCAAAAAGTCGTGTTTTTTCAAGCCTGTTTTCCCGGCAAACATTCTATACTATCCTGCAGGCGGCTGGCATAGAATCAGGTTTATTTGTTTCCCGGTATGAAACAAATATTTCACGGTTGTACTTTGAAAAACAAATAATTCAACCGCTTTTCTTTTTACCCGCTCGCCGGGTAGATTGATACATACACACAAACCCGCTCGCCGGGTTTGTCCAGTGGTTGAAAAGTTTCATATTTTACGCGGCAAAAGATGTTTTAATTATGGCTCTAGCAAAGCCATATGCAAGCGCACAAAAGATTAAACCCTTTTGTGCGTTTATCTACACAAGTAAAGTGTACCACAAAATACTTTACTTGTAAAGATAAGCGCACAAAAAACGCTTGTAAAAAAAATTCTAACAAAAAAATTTGGAGGTAAAAACCATGAAAAACACTAACATTACTGAAGCTATCGTTTCCGCTATCGTTGCATTTGCCACCAACGGCGACAACTCTTTTGCTGACCTGACCGCTGATGAAATGGCGGTCGTTTCCGGTCTGACCGGTGAGGACTTGGCAGAAATTCGCAATGCTGACCCGCGCACCGGCAAGTATTGCGAAACCCGCCTGAAGGCATTGCGGATTAAAGCCCGCAATGAAAAGGCCGCTGAACTTTTGGGCATGGCCCGCGGCCCCATGTTTACGGAATTCATTCAGAACCCCGCGTATACTTTCCCGGTTCTTGCCGTTGACAAGGATACCGGAAAATGGGTTTCCCGCGATTCTTCCCGCACTCTTTCTTTCCTGGAGCTGGATAAGGCTTTCCAGCTGCGTGAATCCAAGGAAACGGATTCCAACGGCAACCCTCTGCCCAACAAAACTGTAACCCTTGGCAGTGATTCCAAGTGGGAACTCTTCTTGGGTATGTTCCTGGATAATCTCCAGCTGAACAACGCCCAAAACAACACCCTGCAGGCTTTGAAGCCCACCGCAACGTATTGCGGCGAAAAAGCAAAAGCCGAGTACGGCTTTGACGGCTGCGGCAAGGAAAAGCTGAAGGCACAGCTGCGTGCCTTGGTTGCCGCAATCATCCCGGAAGAACTCGTTCCGGCTATGAGCAAGGCAGATGTTGGGTATCTGCTTACCGCTGTATCCTCTGTAAAAGAGGATTCTGACCACACCGGCAAAGTTGTGGTCATGACTGAAAAGAAACTGCTCCAGTCCGTGTTTGTGACGGTGAAAACCCGCACTAACAATGGCAACTATGCAACGGAATCCAAGGCCGCCGTTTACAAGACTGAAAAGGAATAAGTCTTGCAAGCGTTCCCGGTATCCCGATTTGACAAGCCTGGAGTTGGTGGGCCAGGGGAAGAAAGCAGCCCACCGCCATTTTCCAAAGGAACTTTTATCGTAAACAATGAAATGAGGTATAACTATGTTTGAAATGAAATTGTTTGAAGTCCGTTTCCAGCTTTCCAGTGGTGCCCTGTTTAAGAGCATTGTTCCCGCGTATTCAAATGGCGGCGCGGAAAACAGGGTTCTTGACTTGCTACGTGACCGCTGCAAGCGTGCCCTGGCTTTTGATTCTGAAAATGAATCCATCGCTGAAACCCTGTATCCCAACGCACAAGCCATTGATTGCACCCGGATTGCCACGCTGTAAGCCCAGAGTTAGCAGGCTGGGGGAAGAAAAGTATCCTGCTACCATGACGGCACAAGCTGTCAAAATGATATCATACTTGAGTAATAAACGCAAGTATGATATAATACAATAAACGGAAATCGATCCAATGAAATAATCTCCGTTTCCGGGGATGATCTGGAGGTGAATTCTATGCTGAAAAATGTGGCCGATTTTCTGGCCGCTGGTTATGACCAAAAGGCTGCAGAATACTTTGCCGCCGGGCCAAAAACTCTTCTGGACGCTTTTCCCCTTACGGACTATAGGCTTTTGCTTACCTATGAGGGCGGGGAAAAGCGGATCTATAATGTAAAACCGCTGATTCAACCCGGAACGGTGTTTGAATTCTTGACTGACCCGGAAGCTTTTCTTCGCGTTTACGTGGATGAAACACATTCCGTATGCTGGGACAAAAACCCGGCATTGGACAGTAATGCATTTTGGACAAATCGCGTTGATCTTGATCCAGATACTTGCTATATTAACAGTAAACCGGCTGCAAACCAGCAACCTGCATGATTGATTTGGATTGAAAAGGAAGGTGTTTGCTTTGGACAAAAATGAAATTGAGATGTTACGGCAGATGATTCGTGAAGAAGTGAATTCTGCTGTCGCTGCAAGTGAAGCTCGTATGACCGCCGCTATTGAAGCGTCTGAACTTCGCACACATCAGGCTATGGAATCCGCAATTCATGGCAGCGAAACCCGCATGATGACATATATTGAAAGTCATGTGGAAAAGAAGCTTGACATGACCATTGAAGCCGTCAATGCAACCAATGAACGGATTGACCGCTTGACCGACCGTGTTGACGATCTGAGTGAAACCGCCCTTGCACACACTTTGTATATTGTCAAGGGTGCAAGCGGTAAAAACCCGTCTCAAGCCCAGTAATCTAAGTAAATCGAATACTAGATCCGCCGCGTCCTGAAATTATTCAGGGCGCTATTTTTATGCCCAAAAATAGGGCAGGGAGGAAACGAAAATGGCTAAAATCTTTGTGAAAATCATTAAAATGGCGCTGTTTGCTGCCATAATCCCAAGCGTTATTTGTGGCCTGCCTGCCCTTGTAAACGCTTTTCCGGTAGTAACCGGAATCCTGGCCGTTCTGGCCCTGGCTCTTTGCGTTTTGAATGAAATTAAGGTGCAAAGCAAATCTTAACAACTGAAGTGGAGGTAAAACGAAAATGTCTGTGCTTGTAATGTCTGAGGAAGCTCACGCAACCCTTGCCGAAGTTATCCGCACGGTATTGGATGAAGGATATAACTTCTTTGGTTTTGAGGCCCCGCAAAGCCTCTATGATGCACTGGATGACTGCGAATTTGAAGACATTCGCGGTTGCTACTCTTCTGCCAAAATTTACCGGAAATTGTATACCTTGAATATTAAGGCGTATGACAACCGGTACAAGATTGAAGAAGATGATCCCATTGTTCCCAAGATGCCGGATGTTCCGCCTTTGGTTCAGATCCGGCAGTATGGCAGCGGCCACGATCATCCCCGCAACTGGCACTATAAGCTTGTAAAACTTTTGGATTGTCTGATTTATCAGTGTTCCGATAAGCCTACCGCGGTAGATCCGCTTTACCTGGCTTTGGTGGATTTTGATAGGGTTGTTAAGTCGTTCATCGTTACGAATAACGATGTGTATGATAACGCGCCTTGGGGCAGTATCTGACAATGTAATATGTATAAGATTGCATGTACTTTTGCGTGAAACAAAAGTACATGTTTTTTTACAAAATGAAGTGACAAATATATCACATGAAAGAAACCGGGAGGAAACAAAAATGAATGCAAACAAGCCGTATGAATTCCACATGTCTGATTTGTTTACCTTGCAGCACACAGACAGGCTTGATGGCGGTGGAACCTTTGAGAGTCTGCTTTACACTATGGCGGAAGAAATGGGGTTTGTGACCCGGTTCCGCGGTGACTTTGCACTAGATGTTGCAAGGCTTCAGGAAGAAGGAAGCAAAGCAGCGTTTACCGGTTCTTGGATCTGGATCACTCGCCGGAATGGTACACACTTGTTTACCGTTCCAAAGGAATCCAGTGAGATCAAGTTGTTTGAAGATTATGTCAACGAAATTCTGAATGCTTTTGAGGCGAAAAAAATCCGGGTGTTTCTGATTACAAAAGAAGCTGGCACAGAGGGAAAAGAAGATGAAGATCACGTCTGGCAGCTTTCCCGTTATGAAATTCCGGGTATTCCTACGGGGTATCTTTATGATGACCTGTTGGAAACAACAGCGCAGATTGATGCCATGAATCAGGCACTTTCTGGCACTAAGTATATCGTTGAAAACACTAAGGGCATGGAAATCAGCCCTGAAGAACGTTTTCCGGTTGAAACCCGAAGCATGGAGATTGCCCTGCAGGAGATGGTTAAAACCGCAAACGAAGTGCTTGCTGCACTGTCAAAATCTCATTGGGAACAGAATAGGAAGGATGCAAAATGACAATCAACCAGATTGAAAACCGCCGGGTAAAAATCAGTGCTCATTCTATTACCGTTAAGAATGAGAATGACAAAACATGCGGTATCGTTCATGCGGATCGGCTGGCAGATTGCCCAATGCGGGTTATATATGACCATTGGAAGACTTTGCGCCAGGCTGGTTTGTGGGGAACTCCAGAATACCATAATGTGGTTTTGTACGAAAACAAGCTGTATCTTCTGTACAGCACATGGGTGGAAGACTTTTTGGAAAAGTATCCAAGCAAAGCTCTTACGGCTCTTGACGTTGATTCCCGGTACGAAAAGCGCCAGGAACAAATCATGTATGCACAAACTGCCGGGATTGAAGTCATTAGTTGCTTGGTCCTCAAGTGAAACAAAAGTCCATAAAATGCAATTTCTATTTCAAACCAGGAGGGAAAATAATGTATCGTGAAGTGAACTTTTTTGAAAATAATGGCGGCGGTTTGTCCGCTGTCGTAAAGGAAAATGACAAGGTTGTCAAGGTCTTAACCGGCTTTGAATATGGCAATTTTAATACGGGCGATTTTATTGACGACGCTGCCAATGGTTTTCCAAACGCTGACGAGTTTGACCCCAATGATTGGAATGGCCTGACGTTGGAAAAGGCAGCAGAAGAAGTTTCCAATCATTGTATTGGAATTGATTTGATTGCCACGGTGGGCAGAAATTGCAGATCCAAGTCTGTTACATTGTATCCCGATGATATGGGATATGCAGGACGAAAGCTTTTTGGCCTGCTGCGTGAAGAAGAATAGGAGGAAATCGAATGAAAACGTTATACTTTGAGGGTGCTGGTTGCTTCAATGTCAATGAATATCTTGATCCTGAGTTTCGTGGGAATCCTCGCATTCGCACAGCATTCCGAAATGATAAGGGTGCAGCGATTTATCTTGAACTGATCTGCGGTGCAAATTATTATTTCAAGAACCTTTTTGTAGATGCCTGTTATTACATCAAAGGGGATAATGATTGCAACAAACATCGCCTGGGCATTGATCGCCATGGTGCAGCGACGATGTATACAACGAATGGAATTTTGTGCCTTCTTAATAAGATTGGTGCAACATTTGATGCTATTGAAGTTCTACCGCCACTGTCAGGGTATAAAGTCTTTTCGGATAGGCCCACAAACAACAGAATGGCTAGTGACAGATCGGTAGCAGGGTATAACTTTGGCGATGAATTTGTTCCAGATTGGGATGAAATTCACAAGCGTGAAATGGTTTATGAACTTCTGTGTGAAAGTGAACATCGGGCAAGACCACAGCGGCCTTCGTGTGTTTGCCTTTGGGTTGATGAAGAGAACCCGGCAAAGCTCCGTTACCATCTTCCACGTACCGGCCAGCATGGTGAGTTTCTGACTGATGATTTTCTCACTAACAAAATCAAAATCAATTAAGAGGGTGGAAAGTATGGAAACAAACCCAACACTCCAGCAGATTTATAACAATCTTCAAGATGGTCGTATCTACGGGTATGACTTCACAAAATGCAAATATCCATTCTTTGATCCGGTTTTGTATCTGACAAAAGATGGATATATTGGCTGGCACCACTATGGTTCAAGTGCAGAAGAAAACAAAATCGAAGATCTTGATTGGTTAATTCGAGAAATTTTTAGAATGACTCCAGAAGAGTTTGCACAAAAGTATATTATGCAAGAGCAGTCAAAGCTGTAAGAACGGCCACGATATGCACAAATGTTTCAGGCTCGCTTATCCGATTATTCATTCAGGAAGTATAAATAATGAATAAATAAACAAATTTTATACATTTTCATTTGATGACAAAGGAGAAATTATTATGACTACCAACATGAACAACACCGTTAAATCTTCCCGTAAACAGCCCGTTAGCATTGAACAGATTACCGCTTGTGAAGCAATCGTGGCCCAGGCTAAGAAAAATGCAAAGCTGTTGAATGGTCAGCTGATTGTATCCATTCCGGTGAAATATCTGGCAGTGGATCATGAATATCAGCGTGAAATTGCTGGCTCTCGCTGGTCTAAGGTTTTGGATATTGCAAGCCGATATAATTCGGCCAAGGCTGGTGTCATTTTGGTGTCTTATCGTAAGAGCGATGGCGCGTTTTACATCATTGATGGGCAGGGCAGATATGAAGCAGCCATGAAAGCAAGCCTGTCCGCCGTCAACTGCCAGATTCTTATGAACTGCACGCAGCGCAATGAGGCTGAACTCTTTATGTCTCAGGATGAAAATGTTACCAAAGTTTCTACTCATGCAAAAGTCAAGGCTGGCATTGTTGCCCAGCATGATGATTGTATGAAATTGAACGAGATTATGAACAAATATGGCGTTCTGAATTCTCGTCAGATCTCTTCTATTGGTGCGGCACTGTCCATTGTGGAAGAAGATCCCGAAGCTCTTGATTGGGTATTTTCCATCATCTACCGCGCCGGTTGGAATGAAATGAAAAATGGTTTCAGCCAGTTTGTCATTAAAGCACTGTACACGATGTATGAGCGTGAAGTGTTGGGTTATTATCCCGGTTGTGCAAAGCAAGAGCCGAATGAAGAGATTGGCAGAAAAATCCAGACTGTCCTGATTCCCATTATGCGTGAGAACTCTCCTACAGTCTTTTCCAGTGTTGCAAGCCTTTATTGCAATTCGGCAAAAACGAAATATCTCAACGTGTATACGATCTTTTCCGGTATCGTTGCAAATGGGAATCGTGAGTTCCTGTTGAAGCTACATAACATGCAGGTCAAGATTCCTGAAAAGGTTCTGGCTGCAAAATAATTTGAAACATGGTATTGACAAGTCTATTAACCTGTGCTAGAGTAAACATACAGCAAAGGTGTACTCAACTAACGTAGTTACATAAATGCAAAAAGACAAGACTTATAATATACATAGATACGATGATTTTTAACTGATAAAAGTCCAATTTCATCACCCTGCCGGTAAAGGCTGGCAGGGTTTCAAGCTAAGTTAGCTCAATGGCAGAGCAGCCGTTTTGTAAGCGGCAGGTTGTGGGTTCGAGTCCCACACTTAGCTCCAACGTTTCCATCCCCTTGGAAACGAATATATTATATTGGCGGTTCATTTGATTCTACTCTGCTGAACTTGTTGAACTTGCCAAGCGTATTTTGTGTGGTAAACCCCCAGACAAGAAACGGGGCAGAGCACTGGCGACTGCCTGAAAACTATTCCAGATGCACCGCGAGCAGGTAAACGCTCAATCATACCGGATTCAAAGCCATTTTTATGGCAGTCTTAACACGCAGTATCCGGTATGATTTCTTTGGTATAAAACAGTTCTTGTATTATACAAAACTGTTTACGATAAATCAACCCTCCTGTTTACCAAAACAGTACAAGTGAAAAGGAGAATGCAAATGTCTTCTAAAGCACCGCCGCTGACAATGCAGACCATCACGGTCAAGCAAATTCTCAGTCATCCAACGGATCTTCGTCCGGCAATCCTCACAGCAAAGCATCTTAGGTTCTTGAAAAGTATCACACAGTATAGCCCTTCTGAGCATGACCGTGTAGCGGCAAATAAATATGCTCCATTGTTCTGTCTGGCTTATATTGACCCGGAGCAGATGCAAAGTTGGTTATACAATGCAGCGACACTTATTAACACAGGGGCTGTTCATGTAAACAAAATAGATAGCTTTGCAGATCAGATCCTGAAAGTTAAGTTGTATCTGAAAACTGTCTACAAAAAACATCCAAAAGAAAAGCAGGGAAAAGCTCACAGCAAAGAGGTGTAAATATGTTCTTGGTTATCGCAACTACACAGCAAAGTCATCATGTTTCTGTACGAAGCATTCACAAAAATAAAATTCGTGCACAGTTTGCAATGCAAAAAGAAGCTGGAATGGTTTATTCTAGTATCGTAAGGGCTGATGCAGATGGATTTTTGGATAAGGTTGCCAAGAATCTGTTTGGAACTGATGATCTCAATTACGACATGCTGACCCATTATGGGATTGATGCAAACTCCAATCAGGTAATGATTGATTTTATGGATGACCATATTATTTGGCAGGTTGTAGAGGTTAGTACGCCAAAAGTTATGCAAACCGGAACTGCCATTTTCAAAACCGTTGCTTTGAATGTACCGGCAATCAATGCACTGTGTGGTGCAAGTGCAACTGCCGGTTAAAACAAGGAAATATATTTTTTACCATCGCAAAGGTGGATTCAACTAACAAAAACGAAAGGGATTTACATATTATGTCTATTTTCAAAAATACTCCTTGGATGAACGCAACAATCGAAAAGCCGGTCAACCGCGGCAATATTAAGTTTATCCCTGGGCAGGAAGTTTTGGCTCATTACGTTCCGGCAAAATACAAATCTGGCAAAATGGTTCGTCCTGAAGGTTATGAGGTTTATTCCAATCGAATCTATAAGAGTAAAACACACACTTTTGCTCTTATCAACTTCCTGTTTATGGACGAAATCAATGTAGTTGATCCTGAAACAAAGGAAACCTTCTATGCAAGTGATTATTCCACGGCGGGTTTTGATTGTGTATCTGACGAATCGTGGTCTAGTTATTTCTTCGGAAGTAAGTCTACTGTACAGGAAGCATAATTTAGACATTCTCTAACCAAATTTTGGTTTTTTCCTCCCCAAATCCCGAAAGGGTTGACTGCCGTGAATAGTGCGGCCTTGTATTGCGCCATCGCCAAAATGGTTAAGGCACGGGTCTTTGACACCCGGATTTGCAGGTTCAAACTCTGCTGGCGCAACCATAAGTACCGTGTGCTAATGTCGATCCCTCACGTTAGCACATTTTTTTATAAGCAGGGAACAAATGAAAGGAATGAAAAACTATGAATAGTGAATATGCTTTTTCTTCCCGATATCTGAATCAAGGATACAGTTCAAAAGCATTCCAGTCTGGGGAAAACGATCCTTATTTAGTGGTATGTATTCAGAATGTTCCAACCAATAAACCGGGAAGCGAAGAAAGAAACGAATACCTTTTCGTTAAAGGCCGGAAATATCTAGCACGTAGAGTTAAAGATAAAAACTCTTTTGACAATTATCGCTGGCGTGCATGGCCCAATGAATTGACATCCGGTTCTTCTTATTTCACAGATAAGCAAATAGGCGAGTTCTTTAAGCTTACCTAACAAGGAGTAAGAAAATGATATTCTTCTATCATTATGAAAATTTACCACGGCGTTACGAAGATGACGTAATGCAAATGAACTATGAATACGCTGTAGACAGTATGTATTCAGGATATGATTTCAAAACTTGGTGCCAGGTCGTTCAAAAAAATAGTCCCAAAGAGGTTACAAAAGAAGAATGCGAGAAGATTTGGCAGCAAGCATGGCGCGATATTGCAGATGACATTATATCTCAAAAGAAAGGAAGCTAAGTATATGAAACATTTTATAGTACTTACTCATGATGAGGTTCAAAATAATATCCCGTATGCCCTGGTATGTGAAACAATGTATGGCTGCCGTTGGAATAATGGTAGCTGTATTCGTAAGTTTGTAAATGAATTTACGCGCGAAGAACAAAAGGCAATCTCAAAAATGAAAAAGCAATCATATGAATGGTATCTCGTAAAAGGGGTCCCCGATCAGGTAAAGATGACTCTTGAAACATACAATCTTTGGTTCCGCCTGGCAGATTTTTGTATGGCAATTTGATGAAAGGAGAAAACAAAATGGTTTACACTCGTAAAACGGAAGATGTTTTTGACCTTGTGTATGACTATGGGTATGGAGATGGGCTGGAACGAATTTGTTCTTGCTTCACATATAAGGAAGCTTTGCGATCCTCCAAAGCTTATATTGAGAATGAAGGAATTTGCCCAAAGATTGTAAAGCATCGGGTCCCAATCAGCAAAACAGAGTGAAATATCAAGAGAAAATAGAAAGAGAAAACTAAATGATTAAAACTTACAAAATTGAAAGCTTTATTGATGTGCAAACACTTCATGAGTTGGCAACAAATTCTATTGACCATGTAGCAGTCTTTGACGCCAATGGATCAAATGCAAACGCCAAAAGTATTTTGGGATTGATGAGTTTATCCTATATTGAACCGATTGCTATTGAATGCGAAAATGCTACATTTTTTACTCACATCCCATTTGTTGAACAGGAGGAAAAATAAATGAATATCAATACACTTGAATTTATTCATGAACTATTGAAATCTGCTGATAAAACAACCCATCAATCTTCTAAAGAAGAAATGAAAAAGAAAAATGAATGTGAAAATGTCGTTAGGAAGTTTCGTTACGAAGAAAATTATGAAGAACTAACTAAAGCAAAAGAAAATTTGTCATATGCGAGTGAAAAATATAATGTTGCATATGAAATGTTCCAACGTGCACATAGTGCATTGATGGATTTTGAAGATCATGAATTTTAATAAATAAGAAGGAGTTTACATAATATGGAAAACAATACGATGAACCTCAAGTGTGAAGCATTGAAAGATTATATTTGTAATGGCATTAACCAGGCACAACTCCCGCCCTATGTCTCCAAACTGATTTTGGAAGTGATTATTTCTGAACTTCAGCCCATTGTACAGTCTGCAATCCAACAGGAGCGTATGATGCTGAACGAAAAAGAAACTGAGACAATAAATAATCCGGCGGAAGATACAGTCAATGAAGTAAAAAATAATGAATGCAGGGAGGGTAACAGTAATGAGTGATAACAAAACATGGGTAAAGGCTTATAAGGGTTTTGACAAAGACCTCAAATGCAGAGGTAGACAGTATACGGAGGGCGTTGAAGATCATATTTCTGATGTGGCAAGGCTCTGCAAAGAGGGTGTGCATGCCTGCGAACGTCCGCTGGATGTTTTTGAATATTACGATCCTGCGGATTCTGTGTACCATGAAGTTGAGCTTGCAGGCGTTTTGGACGAGAACAAAGAAGGTAGCAAAATCTGCGGTACAGACATCAAAGTGAAAGGCAAACTTGATATTGCAGGGCTGGTAAAGGCACAGATTGAGTACACAAAGTTTCATTGCACCAATGAGCACACTGCCGGTTATGGTGGTGCAGCCACTGCTGGTAAATTTGGTGCAGCCACTGCCGGTTATTGTGGTACCGCCACTGCCGGTAATCGTGGTGTCGCCAGTGTCGGTGAATTTGGTGTCGCCAGTGTCGGTGAATTTGGTACCGCCACTGCCGGTTATTGTGGTTCCGCCAGTGCCGGTGAATTTGGTTCCGCCAGTGTCGGTGATCGTGGTGCCGCCACGAGTAGAGGAAAATCCAGTGTGGGCAAGAATGGAATTGCGTGTAGCCGCTCCGAAAATGCGCGTGTAAAAGGTGGTATGGGGGCTGTTTTGGTTTGCGCTCAGGAAAATAAATATGATTGTGGTATTAAAACCTGGGCTGCTGGTGTTGTTGATGGGGTAACTATCCTGCCTGATGTTTGGTACAAAGCTGATAATGGAAAGCTTGTGCCTGCTGATAATTAAACCACTTAGAATAGGAGTTTTATAATGGAACATATTGTACAGATTGCGTTTGATTTTGATGATGAGCGCGTAAGACAGACGATTGAAAACACAGTAAAGAAAGAAGTAATTGATGGTATCCAAACGGATATTACCAAGGCATTGCTTCATAACTTTGGATCTTGGAATGGAGCTTGGAATCGTTCCAAAGAAAATGCCTTGGTTGATTTGATGCGGGAAAGAACGGACGATTTTCTCAAAGAAAACAAAGATGTAATTTTGGAGGCAGCCGCAAAAAATCTTTCTGAACGTTTGGCTAGATCCAAAAAGGGCAAGGAACTGCTTGAAGGACTTGAAAAGGAAGTGTAAATTATGCCACTCCCAAACATTTTGATCGAAAACGAAAATGCACTTTGTTATAAATACAAACCTCAACTTGAAAAGGTTTATAAAACAGGTGATGTGGTTTACTGGCCGGATCGTGTTTATGTTGGGGATATTTATGGAGATGCAAAAGCGCATTGGCTGCGTAGAGTTTGCTGTGGTTTTGTGTGCCAGCAGTTTTTTGGTGAATGTACAGTTGATCCTTTGGTGCGCAAAGATGTTCGTACAATCAATGGAATTCCATATAGAGAGTTTGAGCAGCAGTGTCCGACGAAATGGCAAAAGCTCCCCAAGGATTGGAAACCTGATACAGCTTTGTTTGAAATTCATGAACCTCTAACGTACAAATTCCCTGAAATTGATTTTACTTCTCCTAAAGCAGTTTGTGAAGCTTTTGAAAAAGGTGAATTGATTCTTGGAAAGGATCTTTGTCCAGAGCTTTATTTTATTCAAGAAATTTCATCGAATGGTTGGCGCATTGACGCAAAGTACAAAGAAACTGTTCCTAATGTAATTAAGCGGTTATGTGACACGATTTCTTTGCCCACAGCACACTTCTATTCTACTTATGCAGAGGCACAGAGAGAATTAGATGATGAACTTGCTGAATATCAACGTCAAGCAAATTTAAGTGATTATGAATGGGCATTAGAGGACCTGAATAAGGTCCTGGCACATTGGGCCAAGCTCTATGGTCATACAGAAGACGAGTGTGAGAACATTCGCAGACGTCTTTTAACGCTCAAGAAGTTTGAGGAACTTGAATTTTGTCTTATGAGTAGCAACGTTGGTTATAAATACTTCAAAAGCAGCAAATGGAATGCAATTTATCCTGTTCCCAATTATAAGGGCGAACTTGTTTACGACAATATGTCGATGTGATGAAAATTGTAAGGGAGGAAAAACTTATAAAGTTACATGCAATATCCCCGTTGAAATTGAAGTCACCTTTGTTGATGAAAACCATGCTTCCATGGAAGGTATAAAAGAAGCAATAATTGGATTTCTTTCGGCTTGTGAAGAAGGTGACGGAGATTATATGGCAACTATAGAAGAGGCAGTACAAGATAGCATTCGTGAAGATAAAGTAAGTATTGTAAAAATAGAAGAGAAGGATCGTGCTGCGATTCCTAGTTACATACATATGAATAAATAAAAAAAGGAGTGTGCCCATAAATGTTTGCAAATGTAATTGATAACGATGTGTTAATGTCCTATTTTTCTAATCCAACAGATTTTGTCTTAGAGGGGAACATTCATTACACGAATCATAGTGAATACTATCGCTTTGTTCGCATTCCACTTAAAAGTGGGGAACATTATGTTGAAGCACTTTATGGGCAAAGTTATGGAAGATTCCCTATCAGCTTAACTGGTAACAAATTTTTAGCAGGGAATAAGTTGGATTTTATGGCATATATTGTTGACCATAAAGATTTTTATAATGAAACTTATAACTTTTTAATTTGTTTGGGCAAAGAAAAATTATCCTCACACTTTGTTACAAAAGATATGATTCAAACGTTATGGAATTATTTGGAGGAAAATGTAAAGTTTGAATCCAAAGATGTAGATGATTTCGCAGGTGAAGATATAGTATACCAAACGGCTGTATTGCAATATGTCTTTGAGAAAGAAAAAGATTCTGCATTTAATGAGGTTGCGGATTATGTCAAAGAATTTGACGATACTGTAACGGTTGAATTTCTTGCTAATCCTACAACCTGGGCAAAAACTGTGGTTGGAATGCTTGATGACCTGGATCGCGCCCAAAATAATGTGCCATTTAGTGAATATAAAGGAAAGAATTTCGTTATAAAACAGCATCTTATTAGGCAAAAAATCCATGAATTTGAATCTTTATCTATGAGCTGGGAAAAAGAATGCAAAAATATTTTTAGTACTGTTTCGCATTGTAAAAATGTTCGTATTGCCATTGAAGTAAATGGAAAAGAGTTGATGGTCAATTACCCAGTTAAAGATATTAAGAGGTTTACAACAGTAGCACATAAGAAAATCAGTACATTTCCTATTGTTACACGAGATATCAGAAACAATGTAGAACAATTTCTCAAAGAAAACTATTCAGATTACAACAATGATAGATATGAGATTCCAATGAAATTGATCTCACGTATTGAAAGTGGCCGTAAAATCCTGTGGTCAAATCCGTTCTTTGAATGTTCTTAATTATACATATTCCGTTTTACAACCTCCTTACATAAGAAAGTGTGAGTATTATGGCAGTTAATATTGAAAAGGTTTACACAAGTGCCTGTAAAGCACTTCGCTTTACAGTTGAAACTACTATGGAAGATCCGAAGCTGTGGGATGAATTCTATGCTAGTATTCTAAACGACCCAGCATCTTACAAAGACATCCCGCCATGGTGTTATTATGCTGCAATTATCAACCAGTGTAAAACCCAAATTGCATCGAATAGTGGCCGTGGAAGTGCTCTTGCTGCAGCAAAGAATCTTTTGAAACAGAGTAAAGCTTTTCATAAGCAGGAAGATTTACAAAAGGCATGGATGCAGGATGGAAAGCAGTATATGGTAAATGGGTTTTATGGTGTGATTTTGAATGATCCGATTCCTGGGGTCCCAATGCACCCAGAAGGCAAAGTGGGATTTGAGAATTTTGATACTATTGTCAACAATGCAAAACGAAATGCAAATAAGGAATATACGTCAGAAGAACTTTCCGCCGCCTATCTCTCTAAATACATCAAGGAAGCAAAAGCTTGTTACCCGGATTCTTTTACATACAAGGGCGATGCTCCTATGATTTTTGTTCATAATACTCTTGTACGTGCAGAGTATTTGAAAGATATGCTTATTCTTCTTCCTAATGCAAAAATTTATACTACTACAACTTCCAATGCTCCGTTTCTTCCGCTTTATTTCGATTCGTCAAGTGGAGTTGGTGTATTGATGTGTATTAACTATCGTACATATATTTTGGAAAACTTTGAAAATAAATATCCGTTTGTCAAAATTCCAGATGAGGCAAGGAATTATTTCAAAGTAGAGGACGAGGATTGATTCTTTTATAATAAAAAAAGAAATGAAATCGGAGCAATACGGAGGACATATGCTGAAAATTTCAAGTGTAAATCCCGAAGAATGGAAATACCCAGAGCCAAAGTATCCTTTACCAAAAGGATTTAAGTACAATGCTGTACTTGATATGGAGCATATAACTAGCAATAGATATATTTCAAAAGAATCTATTGAAATTATTTCAAAGCTTTTTGAGCGTGGATATTGGGCATATTTGTATGGGGAATGTGTTCTTTGTTATTCTCGTCATTGTAAAAATATTAGTAAATTTACTATTGTCACAAATGCTTCTTTGCCAGAATTAAAGTCTATTTACAGTATTGCAGAGGCTTTTGGAGAGAATGACGAATATTATATTTGTGAATTTGGTTCACAAACAACAATCTGTGTGGCAGAATCACTTGATAAATTTTTGTCAAATCAAGGCTTTACGATGTTTGCTATGGCTATGTATGTAGAAAAATACAAAGAAAAAAACATTTCAATTTATGTATATGATCCATACGAGTACCATTATGGAAATTATGCTGAACGTAGAATTAAGTGTACTGGGAACGCGGAAGAACTGTTTAAGAAAGACCCCAAAGAAATTTTAGTGGCACTTATAGAAAATGTTGATTCTTGGACTTATATGGGAAAAGATGTGGATCAGGCAATTCATTCTTGTGTAGGAACACTAGATAACATTCCTCAAAGAATGATACATAGTTTCTTCTACAGCATGCTTAATTATCCCTTCTTTGATAGAAATGAATCGTTTGGCTTTGCTGTTGGCCTTGCTATGTATAGTGATGTTTTTATCAAAATGGTCCCCGAACTTGCTAACGTACTTCCGTCAAGTCCAGCGGATATTCCAGATAAGAGAACCATATTATGTGGTGCACTTAACCCTAGGCTAGAAAAAATTCTAAGAGCAGAAAATGTATTTGATGAGTTCCCAGAATTTCAAACCACGATCGAAGAGCATTGGTTTGAAATTATTATGACTATCCTTTTTAGGGGAATTAGCCTAGATGAAATGAAAATTAGATCTGTTCTTTCCAGGATTGGTACAGACCAACAATCTGTGGATTTGATTATGACGTTAATTCATCATTGGGATGGTGAATATTTAACTCGTGGCTGCAAATCCTTTGCATCAGAATTGGTTAGAGATGTAGGCCCAATTAAAGCACAACTTGTCTTGGCAATATTATTTATCAATTTGCTTGATGAAGTTAATACAAAAGAAAAAGTGGTGGAAAGCAAAGAATATCGAAAGCTTCAAATGCTTTATCATTATTTGTTTGTAGAAATTATTGAGTATTAGGTATTTACGAAATTTAGTGGCTCCAACAAAACCGCCTAACTTTGTAAGTATCACAGGCAGATGTACTTTTGTACGTCAAGATGACGAGCTACACTTGTACGGTTTTCCCAGCTTGCAACCATGCGAAAGCGTCATCTAGCCAAGGGAGATACAACCTTCTGCTTCGGCGGGAGAGACTTATCGTAAAGGAGGTGGCGTATATGTCCACTATTTATGTGCTCAGCAAAGACGGTAAACCTTTAATGCCTAACTTCGTTCATAAAGAGACGGCATGGCAAGAGAAACTCGCCAAAAAGAAAACAGGGCTCAATAAAAGATACGGTGCGCTAAGTGTATTGAATCAAATCATACCGGCGCTGACAAAAGAATTGAGCTCTCTTTTCCCAAAGCACTTTTTTGTAACAACAGGGAAAAGCACATACGATTATCGTGCAGCGCACGGTGTTAGCAAAGACTACTGGCTTGATGCTTATTGTATTGCTGGTTCCATTTTACCAAATGATGTTTGCGATAACAATATAAACAACCGCGTACCATATGAGCTTAAACAATTTCGCCGTCACGATAGAAGAGCACTGCACAAAGAAAATATGAGCCGTGTGTACACGCTCAACGGTAAAAAGGTGGCAACAAATCGCCACAAAGCTATTGAGTAGACTACTGACAGTTTGGAAGAATTTCGTCAAAATCATCCTGATGATGTATGCAAACTCAAGGTAAAAGAGCATCATCAGGAGTATCGAAATCCGGGGCGCAACTTTCCCGGCTGTGTGTTTCTTGTTGGCAAGCATACTCATGTGATGCAAGGAACCAGCGGTTCACACAACGGTAAAGCAGATGGATATTACGACACAAACGGCAACTCGTATTCATCTGGTAAATGTAAGTTTGTTGCCAAAAACGAAGGGATTGTATTTACATAAATTAGTAGACCACCAATTTTCGTAAGGAATCCCACCCAAAATAATAAATACCCCAAGTAAGAAAGGATGAGAAATACACATGTTCACCACAAAAACGTACTATGTCATTGCAAACAAAAATGGAGAATTTTTCTCTTACGACAAGATGACAGGTGGATACCCGTATTTTGGCAAATATCACGAATCGGCGGAGCATTTTCAAACAGCCGAAAAAGCAGAAGAGTTTTTGCTACATAGCAATTACACAACCAATCAGTTCCATGATACATTTGCAAAATGTTCTGTAAAAAAGGTGACGATTACAGAAACTGTTTCCGAAACTTAGAAAGCAGTGCTTTCATAGTTACGATGGTCTTGTTACCATACAAAATATCTTTTCAAAGAAAGGAATTGCCCTGATGGAACTCGAAGAATATCTACAAGATAACAATGTAACCCTTTGGCGAAATAACCGTGCATTAGGACCTCAGCAGACGAAATCTCTTGCGGATTTTGATTACGCGGAAGGACTGGAAAACATTACGGGAAAGATGGTTTGGATTTGCGACTATCGAGCAAACGTAGACCCAACCAAAAAACCAATTCGTGGAATTGAGCCCACTCCGGTGGTGGTAACAGATGCCAAGGAGACAAATAAGACAATTTATTATTCTCCTATTTATTTCCGACCTGTAAAGAACGGTCATGTTATGTCCAAGGTGATTGCTCCAATGGATAATACAGGTTATCGGGGATATACGGGTGAATCTGTAAACATCTTCTACACGGTTGAAGACTGTGTAAAGTGTTACCGTGAACAGGTGCGACAAGCTAAATCAACTTATAAAAAAGAGCTCGCTCGTATTACAAGCCTGTTCAGTAAAAGAATTGAGGAATTGGATGAATCGCTTTCTCCGTATGATGAATACAAAACTTCTAAAAACACTGTAACAGTAAAAATTCGTGTGTGGAGTAAAACATACCAAACGAAGGAAATCCTGTTCAGCAAAGAGATGTATCCGACAGACGAAGAAATTGAAGTATTCAAAAAGCAGGCACTTAGTTGTCTTCCTGAAAAACTTCGTCAAGAAACCGATTGGAAAACGAATGGACTCGTCGTCACAAGCGCCGACATTTACGTTATCGTTGATGGATTGATGGATAAAAGCGCAAAAGAAAAAGTGGAGTTGGACATCACCCTATAACTTTTGAGATTGCTTAACTTTAAGCAGGAGAAAAAACATTACGTAAATTGGCAGACCACCAATTTTCGTAAGAAATCCCACCCAAAATAATAAATACCCGAATATTAAAGGAGAATGAATTATGTTGACCCCTGGTAAGGATTATAATTATATTGCTCAGTGCCATCACATCACTCCTGTGGAAAATAAAACACCTTATTATTTTGCAATTAAAATTGCAGACGAAGATTTTTTTACAAAGGAGACTAATTTTCGGGAACTCAAACAAGGAGAAGCGGTATACCTTACTAGCTCTTTCGCATTAGTAAAAACCCATATGGACCCTAGTACATTTAGCGTACTTAAAATTGATGCGATTAGGCTGGTAAACGAAGATGGGGCACACCCGACAAAAGCACTGATTTGCTTAGTTGATTATGAACACCTTTATAGTAAAACCAAAAAAGCAGAACGTATCCAAGAAATTAAAAAGGAAATTAACACGAAGCTTAAAGCATATCAAAAGGAAACACTTCTTAATCTTATGGCTCAGTCTGATGAAGAAGTTGCTGCTCTTTTGAATGAATATAAAGAGCTTACAGGCAGCTCTTTTCAGAAATAAAGATTAACAAAATTTAACAGGAGGTCATCTTATGGGTTCAGCAGTTCTTATTAGCAAGCCTTATTCTGATAATATAATTACGATTGATTTTTCACCCGTACATTCTACCGGCAAAAACTATGATGTTTCTCGACACGAAGGCTTCAATTCTGCCGTTGAACCCATTCGTAATCCTGATGATATTACAAAAGCGCTTGAGTATTTTTACTCAAAAGGGGAGTATCGCAACTGGTGCATTTTCCAGATTGGTATTACAAGTGGACTTCGTGCAAGCGACTTGCTTCGCTTAAAGGTGTCGGATGTTGCCAATCCGGTATGCGGCGGTGGATATCAGGTAAAGCATGGTGTTAAATTCCGCCTGGAATGTAAAAAGACAAAGCGTTTTCACAAGCATGTTACGGTTCAAATTACTCCGGCTGCTGAAAAAACATTGCAAATATATTTGGACCTCATGGGTAAGCCGGGGTGTAAATATGAAAGCTATTTCAAAAACAACGGCTATCTTTTTCCGAGTGGGAAGCGCAGCAATAGTAATTCCAAACGTTCAAAGACAGCCTATAAACAGCCTGGCGATCCGATTGATGTTGATACGCTTCAAAAGCTTCTCAAAAAGGAATTGCAGGGCGACTTAAAGCTCCCTTATAACATTGGAACACATACGCTGCGCAAGACATTCTGTTATCAGTTCTACCGCCAGAATCAAGAATCCCCTATGGCCTTGGCAACATTGCAGGGAATTCTTAACCATTCAAGCCAATCCACAACACTTGCTTATATTGGTATCACACAACAGGAAACAGATGAAATGCTTTCTACATTTGATCTTGGTATTGATTTTGTAGAGAACTTACCGGAATAATAGAATTTATTTCTAATTATGTAAATTGTGGTAAAACTGTATATTTATTGCAATAAAAATTGTACGCATTATAATATGATATGCTCAAACAAAACAGAAAGGAAAATGTTTTATGTTGAAATTTCTTGTTGTGGTTAATTATTGCACTGCATCTCTGAACGAAACTTTTCAAAAGAAAATGGATCTGATTCGTGCCAAAATTAAAAAGTCGGATGAGGATGGTGATATTGTATTCTTTGTCGAAGACGAAATTATGAACATGGCAGGAATGGACGGAAAGGCCAGGGCGCTTGAAGAACTTAAACTGTTAAAAAAGGAGCTGCACGCAGACACGAATATTACCACAGCTCGTGGAGTGGGGGCTACACTGCTGCAGCCGTCGATGTGGCTTGTAGCGCGAGATTGTGGAATGCCGGATGAAATTGAATTTATTGGGGCCTATCTGGATACAAATATCCTTGCCAATGCTCTCATGACGAAATCGGAATTTTATAAGCGCAAAATCAGCGTTGATATGTCACTTTGCGTTACGTCCGATGAGTCTCTGAGTACACTAAATGCAGTGAAACGTATTTTTGCAGTGAATGGTATCGAAATGAAATAAGGGGGTGTCATGTATGGGGCTTCTTGCAGGTATTGCACTTGTTGCAGCAGCAACAATCAGCAGTCGTCATTCCATCAATCAACGTGTTCGTAATGAAATGAAAAAGTATCCTGGCAATCATTATGTTCAAGAATGCCGTGATACTATCATGCAGGTCAGAAGTAATAAGCGTGACGACAGAGGCACGACAATTTATGCGTATATTCAAAAACGAAAGTGTAATTTTGATCGTGCGGTTTACAACCTGGCTTACTGGCAGTGCTATCGCAATGGGATTGAGTGGGATGACTATTCGGCACATCTTTTGTGTCCTATGTGTGATGCCGGAATGAATTTATAATAAAATACTCAAAATAGTTCTTGCCATATGACGATTTATACGCTATAATACAACCAAAAGTTGTCTTAACAGAAACCAACGGTTGTTAATATACTGGAAGTGAGTACCAAAAATTCGTAAACGATAATTCATCCGCACATATTACTTGTTTGAAAATTGATTGACAAAGGGTAACGTTATGAAAACATTAAAAGATTACGCAGTAGACACAAACAAGCTTACTTTGCAGGAATTTCTTGACCGTTATAAGTATCAAAACAATTTTGCGGTATATGCTTATCAAACCGGAGATTTTTACGGAGAAAAAACAAGTTTCTCTTTTGAATGCAATGGAATTCACTACATGAAATTAGATCCGCATACGTTGGTATTTGAGTCATGCGAACCTCGCAGAACGTGGCAAAGGTTCTTGAAACAGCTACTGCATGTTCCTTATGCCTATGGAAACTTCCATATTAGCGAACCTTGTAAAAAGGTTGATATCTGCCCCCGCGATGATATGTTAGGGTATGTACTTACCTTTGATACCTGGACGGTAGAGGTTACGATCCTGCCCTTACTTATGCCGAACATGAAATCCTTGAAATACATTCTTTGAAAGCGGTTGGGAATGAAACAAAATTTAAAATAGGGGAGGAACAAACCATGCAAGTAACGTTTGTTTACCAAGGTATGTGGTATCTGATGCCAGCAACAGGAGAGGATTTTCTTACATATACTGCTCAGGGACGTTATATTGAAAGTTCAACCGGAGATAAAGTCCAGGTTTGCGCTGTATGCGTTACGGATGATTTTGTTCAGCGCATGGCAAGTATTCTATCGAGCGGTCAGCCGCCGGAAAATGTATTAGAGATTGTTACAATTCGGGCAATCTTTAACAAAACCATGCAGTGCTACTTCAAAATGTCTGGCACAAATGGGCATATTCCTTTCAAGGACATTATAGTTCCAGCTGGTCTTTCTGGGGATCTTTTGCTTGAATTGTCTTTCAAAGACAACTATATCAAAAATATTTTTAAAAGTCGTTAAATTCGCTTGACTTTATCTGAGCGGTATGCTAACTTATAATCAAGCCAAAGATGAACTTGGCTAACGAAATTAACAAAATCTAGTAAAGGAGTATTTATCATGGAAGTTATTAAAAATGTAAATTGGTCGTCTGCATCCGCTCAGTTTCCTAAAGTGGGCGAAGTTTGGCTCGTAGACATTCCTAATGCGATTGGTCATCAGCAAGGCGGTCGTCGTCCATTTGTTGTTACCTCAAACAACAAGCACAATAAATTTAGCCCCACGGTTAAAGGCGTAACACTTACCAGCAAAACACATAAGCGTTCTCCTGTCCATGTGATGCTCCGTAAGTCTGATTGTCCTTTCTTGGCAAAAGATAGTATTGTGATTTGTGAAGAAGTTGTATCTATCAATAAGCCACAGTTCATCAAAAAGCTTGGTAACTTAACAGATCAGCAAATGAAAAATATTGCGATTGCGCGCATTTTGGATGAACCGTTCCTTTATGAAGCTTTTTCTGTGATGCCAGATAAAGAAGATTTTGATTCTTTCCGTTTGTATGCGTAAAACAGATTGAATAATGAGCCGCTGCATTCTCGTGACTTTAGTCGTGAGTTAGGCGGCTCGAAAATATAGAAGGAGTCAAATCTATTGGAAAGGAGGCTTCACGCTTCACGATGAAAGTAACTTCAAGCTATGCCGTAGAAATCAAAAAGCAGCGGATGTTCGATGATACTATAAAATTGTATCGTGAAGCCGTTTCTTTCTTGATTGATTGCTTTAACAAAGAATGGTTAGCAATTCAATCCGTTGATAAGGCAAAAGCCAAATTCAACTTTGCTGAGAAGTTGGTACATACCACAAAATACAATGTGGCAAAGTATGATTTTGATGCCAAATTCTATAAGTTCCCCAGCTACTTGCGCAGAGCTGCTATTCAAGCAGCATTGGGCTCCGTAAGCAGTTACCGCAGCAACTACAAGAACTGGGAAGCTGACGGTAAGGTTGGCAATGAGCCGAAGCTACAATGCGATAGGTTTTGTTTCCCGACTTTCTATAAAACCGTTATGTTTACTGAAAGCAATGAACCTAACCAGTGCTACTTAAAGCTGTATAGTAAAAATGACTGGGTTTGGGTTCCTATTGCAATGCGTGCCACCGATGTGAAGTACATCACGAAATACTGGTCGCATTGCCAAAAGAGTGCTCCCACTCTCGAAAAGAAGTACGGAAAGTATTTCCTGCGCTTCGCTTTCGAGGAAGAGGTAAAGCTCTCTGATGTTGAAATTCAAGATAGGCGTATCTGTGCTGTTGACCTTGGCCTCAATACTGACGCTGTGTGCAGCATCATGACTGCCGATGGAACTGTCATTGCAAGAAAGTTTATCAATTTTCCGAGTGAAAAAGACCATCTGTATCATGTGCTTAACCGTATCAAGCGTAAGCAAAGGGAGCACGGTTCCAACAGCGCCGCAGCTATGTGGCGTTACGCCAAAGCCTTGAATAACGATATAGCGAAAAAGGTTGCTGCTGCGATTACTGAATTTGCTGTGCTTTATTCTGTAGATGTGATTGTTTTTGAACATTTGTCATTTACAGGCAAAAAGCACGGCGGCAGTAAAGCACAAAAGCTGACAATGTGGAAACGTAATTCCATACAGGATTATGTGACACAGAAGGCGCACCGCTGCGGTATCCGGATTTCGCGTATCTGCGCTTGGGGCACAAGCAAACTCGCCTTTGATGGCAGTGGTGCTCTTGAGCGTGATGAAACCAATCGTGCCCTTGCAACGTTTGCAAGCGGCAAACAATACAACTGTGACCTAAGTGCGAGCTACAATATTGGCGCTCGCTACTTTGTCAGAGAGTTGCTAAAACCCTTGCCAGCGATGGTAAGGTCTCAGCTTTCGGCTAATGTTCCGGATGTTGAGCGTAGAATCCAAGTTACACTTGCCACGCTTAAAGTCTTGTACCCTGAGTATCAAAAACTTACGGCACAAGCAGCGTAAGATGTACAGATGCTAACTGAGTCATTAGTTTTCTTGCGGTAGAGGTATCCATCCAGATACCTTGGCTGAGAGATTACCGTATCTTATGTTAGAACGCCGCTTCCCCTAAAAGGGGCGGGAAGCCCGCGACTTTAGTCGTGAGAGGATTCACAAATTGGCTCTTGCCTTTGCTTCTTTACATATGGTATTATGTAAATTAGAAAGGTGTGAACCAAAATGGATTTACAATCTGTTGAGATTTTTGGGAAGGAGCATCCCAAATATCAAAATTTATTATCATGGTCCCAGCGTGTTACAAAAAAAGAAAATGAGCTTGGGAAACAGTTGAATGATTTCACCAAAAATGATTTCGCTATATTATTTTCTGAAAACAAATGGTCTTCATATACATCGTTTTATAAAGTACACTCATTCCTTTATGATTACTTGAAATGGTTGAGTGCAACAGATAATATTATTATTCCCAGTATAGAAGCGCTTTCAACGTTATCTTTTGCGGATGTAAATTCGTCATATAGGATGGCTGAGTTGTACTTTAAAGATGAACAAGATTTTATCAATGCCTTAAATTATGTTATCCCAGGGCCAGCAATGGCCCGTGCACGAGCTATTGAAGTTTTAATTTGGTTAGGATATGGAATAAACGAAATACCAACACTTAAAACTTCAATGCTTGATAAAGAAAACCTCTCTTTTGATGGAAAGAAAATCAGCAAAGCATTGTTTGAACAACTTGAATTTTGTTCAAATCTGTCTAGTTACAAATTCTCTATGGCAAATGATAAAAGCAGAGATATAGGAAATCGAGTGGTTGAATTTGAGCTTTGTGAAAGTGAGTATTTGGTAAAAGCATCAACAAGATATCCGACTGAAACAGGAGCTATTTCTCCGAGAGGTATTAAACGTATTATATCTTTAACAAATATTTATTTTAATAATGAAGAAGTAGCTAAAAAATACTATGGCAAACAATTTAAAGGCACATGTCTTGCAATTAACACGATTTTTATTGAATGGCATCAATATGAAGAAGAAAATCACATTGATATCACAAAGTTAAAACGAAAAGAACTAAAGAAAATATTTCCACAGTACGAAAAGCGAATAACACTTAACAGTGTAAGCAATTACAAAGCGTGGCGTAATTGTTATTATGGTACGTCAGATAATGAATAGGCCCAAATAAAAAGCGGGGCTTAGTGCCCCGTCTTTTATTTATTCAAGCAAAGGTGAATTTGTCTAACAAAATGAGCGCCGTATTCAATATGGCGCTTTATGGGGCCATGGCGCAACGGTTAGCGCTGGCAGCTCATAACTGCTCGGTTCAGGGTTCAAATCCCTGTGGCCCCACCATATCCCGCCAATGCGGGTTTATATAGATATCTTAAAATGAAAGGGGTATTTAATTTGTAAAGATGCGTGGTGCAATTATTGTAATCTTGGTTTGTATTGTGCTATCCAGCATTCCGCCGCCCAGATTCTAATAATTTGACTAATTTATAGCAAAGGAGACGATTTCATTCCAGTCGCATTTATCCTTCTCGTAATCCTCGCAGCCATTCTTTTTTGGGCCTGGCTTTCCCCGCATTATGATGAATTTGGTTCCAAAATTCTCAATTTCTTCCGTCAGTTCACTAACAAAAAATAAGGAGTTTTTCAATGAACAAAATCGTTGGCGCATATATCTCTGCCTTTGTCATCATCTTCTGTATTGTTATTTCTCTGTTTTGTACTGTCCGTATTCCTGCTGGCTATGTCGGCGTCATTTACAACATGAACGGCGGCGTGGCCGAAACCACTCTCTCTCAGGGTTTTCATCTTGTCAAACCTACCCAAAAAGTTACTACCTACACCATCGGCATTGAACAGTCTTACCTCACCTCCGGTTCGGACGGTGATTCCAAAGGCGATGAATCCTTCGAGGTCCCGTCCAATGATGGTAAGGGCCTTACTGTCGATATGACTTTTACCTACCGTTTTGATCCCGATCATGTCGCTGATACCTTCACTCGTTTCAAGGGTCAGTCCGGTAAAGATGTCAAAGAGGTTTTTATCAAGCCTAATATCATGTCCTGGACCAAAGAGGTCACGGCCAAGTATTCCGTCATTGATCTGCTTGGCGACCAGCGTGCTTCCCTCAACTCGGAACTCACCGCCTACCTCAAGGATAAGTTCGAGCCTTACGGTATCATCATTGAATCCGTTTCTCTGATCAATATCGACCCAGATGACGAAACCCGTGCTGCTGTCCAGAAAAAGGTCAACGCTCAGCAGGATCTGGAGCTGGCAAAGATCGAGCAGCAGACCGCCAATGTCAATGCCGAAAAAGAAAAAGAAGTCGCTATCACGAAAGCCAACCAGGAAAAAGAAACCGCTCAGATCAACGCCGAAGCCAAACTGATCGAAGCCCAGGCTCAGGCCGATGCCAACCGGCTGATCTCCCAGTCCCTCACCCCGGAACTGATCCAGCAGCAGATGTATGAAAAATGGAACGGCCAGCTCCCTACTGTGCAGGCAGGTAATGATGCTTCCATCATTGTTGATGCCAGTGATATGGCGGAGTAAAAAATGGATTATAAGTTCAAACATGGTGACAAAGTTCGTGTTGTTCGTTTGAATAGTCAGTGTACATCACGAAATAGTCCCGGAATTAAAGTAGGGGATGTATTTACCATTGAAGGCCCTCTTGATCGTAGTTTTGTAGGAAGCAACGAAAGGATCTATTCCGTTCAGGAAAAAACACTCATTTTCTGGGAAGATGAACTTGAATTGGTTGATGGAGTACAGGATAACAAAGAAGCAGCCAATGTAGAAATGGTCCATTTAGATTTTATGATTCCCAAGAATAATAAAGAGGAAGCAATTCGCATTGCAAAGGATGCTGTTAAAAAAGTTTACTTTTGGACACAAGAAGATATTAACCTTGCAAAAACTACTGTTTTGAAATGGGTTAATGAGGCGGTTGCCAACGGTGGAAGTGTCGTTTGGGAACACAACACGTTCTGCAAAACTGAAAGAGTACGTACTATTACATGCTTCTATTATGACAGTATGAATGTTACAATATACGAAAAGCGGTCTTTTGATTTTGGCGAAGATGATTGCTACAGCGAATGGATTGGTAAATGTATCACTCTTGCAAAAGTGCTCAATAGATCGATCCCAGATTTTATTAAGCAGAAGACGAGGGTAGAATAAAATGAACGACTTCAATGATGATTCTAAATTCAGCTTTGGCAAAGTCGAACTGGGGGTAGTCCCATCTGTAAAAGTTTCGTCAGCAAATCATGTTTCATACTATCATAAAAATAGTGCAAAGTATAAAATCTATAGTGCGCTTGCAAAAAAACGTCAGGCATCTGAATTGTTAGATGGTATCCGTGTGGGACGGCTATCATACAATGAATATTGCACAATTCGTGACGCTTTGGAAGAAATGGCTTGTGTTCTGGAAATTTATGATGATTGTACTGACGGTTATGAGAAAGGTGAGGAAAAAATTAAAAACCCGATTCCTCGTCATGGTGCTGCAACACACAAAAATATGCGAAAAAGGCGATAAATTTTTTTGCCTTTACAAAGGCGTACTTGACTAATGAAATGTTGATTTCATTACATAAAAAGGAGTAAATTCTATGGCAAAACAGCGTATTTTCGATCTTCCTGTAACCAAAGGTTCTTTTCAGGTAGCCGGTATTGTCTCTGGCACCCAGAAAGACAACTTTTTTACGGAGAAGAAAGCAAAGAATGGTAAAGATTTTCGTGCCGTAACGTTTGGTGTCGAAGTAAATGAAGGCAGCTCGGTTTATCTGTCTCTGAATGGCATGGAGCAGGATAATGTTTTCTACTCCAAGCGTGGTGATAAAGAAAAGGGGATTAAGCCTGAAACTGAATCGGTTCCATGGCGTGATCGTTACAACTTTTCTAAGGAAGGTTTCACTCTGATTGGTGTGCGAACTGGCGTGAAAAAGGTTGTAAATTCCAAGGGTGAGGAAGTCAACGACAAGAAGATTCTGGCCCCCTTTGATGCAACTAAGGAAATTGCAGATAACCTTAAGGATGAAGCGTCTATCTTCTCTCGTGGTGAAATTGAGTTCAGTACCTACAATGGCCGACATCAGCAGCGGTTTGTTCCTAACCAGGTTAGCCTGTGCCGTCCGATTGATTTTAAGGCTGATGACTTTAAGCAGAATGCACTTTGGACCCAGGTGATTATTTTCACTGGTGTAAAGCCCACGGAGGATAAGACGGAGTTTGTCGTTAGTGCAAAGATTGTTACATACAATACGATTGAAGATGCAGAGTTCTACATTGATAAGGAACACGAAAAGCTGGCACAGAGCCTGCGTAAAAAGGTTAAGCCTTATACTGCAATGAAAGCTTTTGGCAATATTTCCATCATCAAGAATGTGGAAGAAATTGAAGTAGATGATGAATGGGGCGATGCAAACCAGATGGAGCTGCAGAAGGCACCTACGATTCGCAAGCTGTATATTGACGGTGTTGATCCCAAGAGCTTTGATACCAATGTATATTCCGAAGAGAAAATTGCACAGGCACTTGTCAAAATTGCAGCATCCAATACTGCAAAGTCTGATTTTGGTGACAAGCCGAAGGCAACTGCTGCCGCGGATGATGATTGGGGTTCCGACAGTTCTTTCTCGGTCGATGATGACGAACTTCCCTGGTAATTATAATTGTCGTTTTGTTTTAGCTTATATTTAATCGAAAGGTATCAATTCTATGGCGCGTGCAAGAAGCGGTAATGCAATTCAGTCTAAAATTCAGATGACCATTTATGGTGAACCGTTCACTGGCAAGTCTACTATGGCAAGCCAGTTTGCTTATATGAAAAATCCTGACGGTTCTCCGTTCAAGGTTTTGTATCTTGATCCTGAGAGCGGATCGATTGACGATTACCTGGGGACCATGAAGGCCAATGGTGTAAATCCTGCCAATATCTGGATCGTTTATACGCAGTCTTTGACCGAAGTTCTTGATTATATTTCTCGTGCAACTAATAACGAAGATTTCTATGAGATTGATGACGATGGCAATGAAACCGATACAGTTGTGCTGGACGGCGATGGTAAGCCTTTCCGACCGGATGCAATCGTTGTTGATGGTACATCTGTTCTGAATTTGACCACCAAGCAGGGAATTATTGAATTCTCTAAGAAGCGTGCAAATGTTAAAGCAGATATTGCTGGTCTGATTGGCGATGCTCGTCTGGTTAAGGTTGATGGCGCTGGTCTGGAACTCAAGGATTATCAGACAATCAACTTCAAGGGTCAGGATTTGATTCTTGCCTTGAATGCTTCTGGTAAGCATTATATTGTTACTGCTCGTGAAACCGATGAAAAGGAGCAGCGAATTATTGACGGTAAAAAGGAATCGGTTTCTACTGGTCGCAAAATTCCCGAAGGTTTTAAGGGTATGCAGTACAACTGCAAGACCTGTATTCGTATGTATCGTGACCCTGATGATTATGATACGGTGAAAGCTTTTGTAGAAAAGGATCGTACCGGAGTTCATTCTGCTGGTGAGATTCTTGAAGATCCGTCGCTGATTGATTGGCAGGAAGTTATCAATAAGACTGCAAATAATGCTCATGTTGTCATTAAGAACGGTTTGAGCCATGCAGTTGAAACGGAAGAGGCAAAGTATGCGCAGGAAATGGGTGTTTCCAATGAAACGAAACCGGAAGATGAACCGGCACCGGCTGTTGCAAAGTCGGATGTAAAAGAACTTCGTGCCCAGGCGCTCAGCCTGCTTAAATCCATCTCCGATCCCGTAAAGAAATCTAACGCAAAGGCTGCTGTTGCGCAGGCAGGGCTGCCCACTCAGATTACCAAGATTGAAGACACTGAGGTTCTGGAAAAGATTATTGCCACAATCAAGGCAAACATTTAATGCCGATCCGGCGTAAATGTATTTACTGCCATAATTACATAGACGTTCAAAAAGATGTTGGCACCTACATTTATCAAAATAATGGTGCAATCTCGCACATTGAGTGTTTCTCTAATTACAAAAAATCACTAAAAGTTCCGTGGTCACAGCGGAAGATAAATGAGTATATTGGATTCGCTCAAAAACAAACAAAATCTTCTATGGAAGAGCTTATAAAAGAAGAACAAAAGAAAAAGGCAAAAAAGGAATCTAAACAGGCGGCGGGGGAGCGCTCATCCTCTGCTCGCCGTATTTTGACAGATTGGTTGTTGGAAAGATATAACATAACAATGCCAAAAGCCTTTTTTGTCAGGTTGGATAGTGTTTATAAAGGAACCTATAGGGGGCTAGCCCAGCCTATTCCACCAGAACATCTTTTGGATATGTGGCAGCAAAAAATAAATTATCTTGATAAAGTTGCGGAGCAAAACCGTAAAAAAGGAAAAGAAGTAGATGGGCTTTCTCGTCTTAATTATGATCTTGCTATCATTGTAGCGCGTTACCCTGCATATCTTACTTGGCTCAAAAAGCAACAGATTGCTGCAGAGCAGCCAGTAGAAACAACACGACAACAGCATATTGATTATTCTGGCTTATCGCAAGGAAATACTCTATCATCTGATAGTGTTGATCTTAGTTCAATTATCAATGAAATTTAGATAAGGAGGCATTGGTGGAAGCAATACGTAACACAACCAACGAAATTATGTTCGTTGGTGCTATCTATAAACAACCGGATCTCTTGGTGGATTTTGATTCCCATGTCAGAAAGAAATATGATTTCTTTGACGAAGCCACTCGTTTCTTTTATAGCTGTGCTTCCGTTATGTACTCTACTCGTACTCAAGATTTTAATAAAACATCTATTCTGACCTTTATGGCAGAAGATGAATCTCGTTTGGCAAAGTACAAGGAGTTCAAGGGATATACAACAATTCAAAATTATATGCAGCTTGCAAATCCCAAAGATGCAAAAAACTACTTTCAGATTTTGAAAAAATTCTCTCTTTTGCGAGAATATCAGCGCAATGGTTTCAATATTGAAGGCATCGTTAAGCATCCGAAATTTGAATTGTTTACAGCAAATGATATTTATAGTCTGATCCGTGGTAAGGCCGACAGAATCAATACAATCATTCTTACAAATCAAGAGTGCGTTGTTTTGAATCAAAATATGGTTCAGACGGTCAATCATTGCCTGGAAACTCCCGATATGGGCCTTACAATTCCGTTCCCAATCATGAATGAATTGTTCCGCGGATTTAAGCTAGGTACAATGATGTGCACCGGTATGCTTTCCAATGCTGGCAAGAGTCGATTCATGTTTAAGTTGATTGCCTATATCGCATTGGTGAAAAAGCAAAACGTTGTGGTTCTTCTTAATGAAATGTCTGTAGATGAAATGCGATTCTGTTTGCTTACAACAGTTGCCAACAATCCAGAGTTTCAGGAACTTCATGGTGTGCACTTCACAAAGCAGGAACGTGAGATCACCCTTGGTTTGTACCAGGATGTAAAAGGAGATTTCATTTATCGAGAAAAGGGAGAGGATGGCTGCTTTACAGAAACGATTGAACGATATATTGAACGTGTTGGGAAACAGTCTGAGGAATATCGAAAACTAATTACGGTTGCAAAGTGGATTGATGCAGAAGGACAGGGACTTATCTATGCAAAAGATGTCAGTTCTGCTTATGACGATAAAACCCTTGAGTTTGAAATTCGCAAATCGGCAATCACACAAAATGTAAAGTATTGTTTCTATGATACTTTGAAATCTGACATTGCAGATACCGGTGACTGGGCAGCATTCAAAATTACAGTTACGAAGCTGACAGAACTTGCAAAGCAGCTCAAAATCTTTATGTATGGTTCTATCCAGCTCTCCGATGAAGCAAATACGATTCTTCCAGATGAATTGACTTCAAGCCAAATTGCAAACTGTAAGCAAATCAAACATATTCTACATACTTTGGTTTTGTATAAAGAAATTCCTCATTCCATGTTTCATCGCTATGGGTATCTTTACAACGATGCAGACTGGGGAGATCCAGTGGTTCGTGATTTGGATGTAAACAAGCGTTATTACATTGGTAACGTTGACAAAAACCGCTTCGGCCAAAAGAAAAAACTTCTATTTGAACTCAATCTGGATACAAATGTTTGGGTTGAACTTGGTGAAGCTGTAAAAAAGTAAACCAATAACAAACAGATAAGGAGTTTTTTATGGTCGATATCGGGGAACTCAAATCTTATATCTTGGAGCAACAGCAAGTCGAAACTATTCTTCAAAATCTTGGTTGCCATCATATTAAAAATAAAGGAAAGTTTTTTCAGTGTGCAAACCCGGATGGTGACAATCCAACAGCAATTTGTGTTTACCTTAATGACTATTTGACCACATTAAATTACACCCGTGATATCACCAAAGGGCACTCTTCGGCAGATATTTTTTCTTTGGCCGAGTTTATTCTTGGAACATCGTTCCCCAAAACTGTTCAGCAAATTTGTTCTTGGGTAGGACTTGACTATTATCATGATTTTGAATCAGATCTGCCAGAGAGTTTCAAAATTACAAAAGAGCTGATGGCTCTGCAAAACGATGATATATCATATGCTAAAGAATTGACAATGGTTAAGCCGATTCCTGCAGTGATATTAAATTATTATACCAAGGCGGCAAATCCACTTTTCTTTGCAGATAATATTTCTTACCAAACACAGAAAGAATTTGAATTGGGGTACGATCCACAAACAAACCATATTACTATTCCTATTAGGGATGAACTTGGAACACTTGTTGGCGTAAAGGGTCGTCTTTTTGGAACCCCACAAGAGGGAGAACCTAAATATACCTATCTTGAGCCTTGTGCAAAAGGCCGCATTTTGTATGGACTCTATAAAACACTTCCTTATATAAAATCAAATCAAAAGGTTTATGTAGGAGAAGCTGAAAAGTCTGTTATGCAGATGTGGTCTATGGGGGTTCAAAATTGTGTGGCAACTGGTGGTAAAACGATCTCTGGTGCCCAGGTTGAGATGCTTACAAGATTGTGTGTTCCGATTGTGTTTCTTTTCGATAAAGATGTTTTGCCAGAAGAACTGGAATCCTTATCCAATCGCTTCATTGCAGGAACGGCAGTATACGCAGCTATTGACACAAAGGATATTCTTTCCCCAAAACAATCCCCAACAGATGATCCAGAAAAATTCGCTCGTATGATTCATGAATGTATTAGGAGGATCAAATAAGTTGTCATTGTCAGTTAAACTAATCGAAGGGTCAGATAACAATTTTCGTGACCCGATCCCCACTATTTTTGCCAATCGGCATGTGCAAAATGCACAAAACGTCCTTAATCCGTCAAAGTCTGTTTTTCACAGCCCATACCTCTTAAAAAACATCGAAGCAGCGGCAGAAATTTTCGTAAAACACGCAGATTTGGCTCATGAAATCTCAATTTTATGCGATTGTGATCCTGACGGATTTACCTCAGCTGCACTGGTATATCTTTACCTCAAAGACCTTAATTTTGGCGGAAAAATCAATGTGCTGTTTCATGTAGCAAAACAGCATGGTCTTGCATCGGATATTAAGGTCCCTGAATCAACGAGCCTGCTTGTTATCCCGGATGCTGGTTCTAATGATGTGATGCAATGTCAGGAGCTTTCCAAGGCAATGGATATTATTATTCTTGACCATCACATTTGTGATGCTCCTAATCCTTATGCCACGGTTGTAAACAACCAGATGTGTGATTATCCCAATAAAGATCTTTCTGGTGTCGGAATTGTATACAAGTTTTTGCAGGTTGTTGATGACATTCTTTGGAACTCTTATGCTGACAAGTATTTGGATTTGGTTGCTTTGGGAAATATTGCAGACGTAATGGACATTCGTTCGCCTGAAACATATTCTTTTTGCCGTATCGGGCTTGCCAATATTCAAAATCCTTTGATGAAAGCATTCATGGAGGCAAACAGCTTTACGATTCAAAGCGCAATTCCCACAATTATTGACGTCCAGTTCAACTTTGTCCCAGCCATGAATGCAATTATCCGTGTTGGAACTCAGAAACAGAAAGAACAAATGTTTTATGCTATGGTTGGCAAGCAGGAAAGCTTTGAATATACCCCCACACGTGGCAAGAACAAAGGTGTTACAACAACAGAAACGTTAGCACAGCATGTTGTCCGTGAATCCGCCTCTGCTCGTTATAAGCAAAAGAAAACAAAAACTGTGGCGATTGACGCAATTCAACAAATGATTGAAAAATATCATTGGGATGACAATAAAGTTTTGTTCTGTAATGTATCCGGGATTCTGGATCAGTCGCTTACCGGTGTTACTGCAATCAATCTTGCAGAAATGTATAACCGTCCCTGTGTACTCCTTCGCAACGAAAAAGCAGAGAATGAAAACGAACAGATTGAATTTGGTGGTTCGTGTCGTAACCCCAATTATAGTCCAATTCCCAATCTGAAACAGTTTTTGGAATCCACAGGTCAGTTTATTTATATTCAAGGACATGACAATGCAGCTGGCGTTCGTATTCTTAAACAGAATATTCCGGTGGCAATTAGTGCGTGTAACGAAAAACTTAAAGACATTGAATTTGATAAGTGCTATTTTGTGGATTTTGATCTTGACGCTTCTGTACTTGGCATCAACCTGATCCGTCAAATTTATTCTCTTCGCTATGCGTGGGGGCAGGGGATGGAAGAACCTCTACTGATGGTTCGTAATATTCCTTTGGAACGTACCTCGATGCACATTGTTGGCAAAACATCTAACACCTGGAAATATGAATCTGATTCTGGCATTACATATATTCGTTTTACATGCCCGCAAAATGATCCGGTTCTTTCTTGGGTGAATGAAGCATGGGATCAATCTGATTGTATTTATATCAACGCAGTTTGCAAATTGTCTGTTAATCAGTTTCAATCTGTGATTACTCCGCAGGTTCACATTATTGACTGTGAGCAGGTAGTAGAATAATGGAACAATTTGTCAACCTGCATGTTCATACAGCAGTAGGTTCTCTACTTGATTCGATTCTCACTGTTCCAGAAATGGTAGAATTTGCGGCCCAAAATCACCAGCCTGCGATTGCAGTTACAGATCATGGCAAAATGAGTAGTTTTGTCGATGTTGTCAAAGCTTGTAATAAAAAGAACATCAAGCCCATCATTGGCTGTGAGGTTTATGAGGTTGATGACCAGGCTTTCAAAAACGACACAAAAGACTATAAACAGCCGCGGTATCATCTGGTTCTGCTTGCAAAAAACCATCAAGGATTGTTAAATCTTTTTAAGATTGTATCTAACGCATGTATTGATGGTATGTATAAAAAGCCCCGTACATCCCTTGATATCATTAAACAGAACGATTGGGGCAAAGGTATTATTTGCCTTACAGCCTGCCAGGTTGGCCGTCTTAGTACACTTCTTGTAGCTGGTGAAAAAGAACAAGCAAAAGTAGCATACAAGCGGTTTGAGGCAATTTTCGATTCCGTTTTTGTGGAGATTCAATCCCATAATACCCCTAGCCAGGCTGAGGCAAATGCAGCGATTGCCGAGTTTATCAATCAATATCAGTTGCCATATGTAATTACAACAGATGCGCATATGCTGTCTGCCAAGGACCATGATGCACATTCAATCTTTGTAAAAATTGGTGAGGGTAGAGAGCCGGGGGAATCTTACACCGACTGTTATTTGCAAACAGCGGAGGATGTATATAGAATCCTGGGATCTCAGTTCTCACACGATTTTGTTCAGCAAGGTATTGTAAATACTGTTAAAGTAACAGAACTGATTGAGAATATTGACATTGGCCTTGACCATCCTAACCAGATGCCAGAAGTTAAAATCAATGGCAATTTTAAGTCACACCTTGATTATCTTCGTTATCTTGTCTATTCCACATTCCAGCAAAAATTTGGGCATATGTCGGAACAAGAACAACAGATCCGTCGTGATCGTATTGAGATGGAACTGGATGTTCTAGCCTATGTTGATTATATTGACTACTTTATTATGCTCTATATGCTATGCCAGGAGGCAGATAAACGAGGTATCCCGCGTGGTTACTCCCGTGGTTCTGGTGCCAACTGTCTGTGCCTGTTTATGCTCAATGTTACGCAGATTGATTCCGTTCGTTGGGATTTGGATTTCTCCCGTTTCGCCAATAAGGGGCGAAAATCTCTAGCAGATTAACAAACATTTAAATCAGATAATGCCAATTCTAATAGAGGGAGTTGGTGTTAAATAAGAAATCATTATAAGCTCTTTGAATCAGATACAGTAGAAAATGAAATTTTGAATCTATACAAACATGGAAACTCTTATAGCACAATAAATAATTTAACCAATCGTGTATATGGGATATATCAAATTAGTAACTTTATAAAAGCACATGGACAATCTCGTAATGACCATGAGAAATCTTTAAAATATAGTTTCAATATACATTATTTTGATGTTATAGATTCAGAAGAAAAAGCCTATTGGTTTGGTTTCATTTATGCTGACGGATATATAGTTAATGCAATTCCGGGCAAAACACATGATGCGTTTGGGATTGCATTGTCAAGTAAAGATAAAATTCATCTTGAAAAATTTAAGTACGCCATAAATTCTACTCACCCGATAAATGATTATGTTTCTGCATATGGAACAGGGATATCAAGAATTGTCTTTATAAATCAATGTTATATAGACAATTTAATTTCAAAAGGAGTTCTTCGTAATAAAAGTTTAATCTTAAAATATCCATCTTATGACATTGTTCCTAAAAAATATAGCATTCCTTTTATTCGAGGATATTTTGATGGAGATGGCTCTATTAAAAGAACAGGGAAAAGGCGAACAGAAGCGAAAGATCCATATGATGTTAGTTTTATTGGTACAAAAGAATTTTTAATAGCAATTCAAGATGAACTCGGCATGTATTCAAAACTGCGTCAAGCATCAAAGCATAATACAAATAGCTATGAAATAGTCTTTGGTGGTTTTCGCAAAGCATTATCTGTTTTAAATGTGTTGTACAATGATGCAACCATATATCTTGATAGAAAATATGAAAGATATTTGGATATGCTAAATGTACAAAATAGTCGTCTACAGCAGTGATGTTGTAGATTATCAGATGTGTGAACGTATGATAAAACGGTGTACATTTAACGTTTAGTAACCACAGGAAATGGTGGCTAATAAATGTGCTAACAGGGAAAACCTAAGTCTTTACAGATATGGCAATCCTGTGCCAAGTCTTAACTTTATGTTAAGGAAGGTCAAACGACTAACGGGTTGCGCCGTGTAGGTTGGATTTTATCACCAATCGAAGTGCCATCCACCTTATTTGTTAAGGTGAAGATATAGTCTATACCCCTAATAAATATCGGGAAACCGAGGGTAGTAATAGTTCGATTTCGACTGTAGTAAACGTCGCCGCAAAGAACTAATCGAAATTTCTGAAGAACTTTTTGGCAAGCAGAATGTTGCCCCTATTGCTACATTTAATACACTTTCTACTAAAGTTGCCATCAATGATATTGGTAAAGTGTTAAATGAAGATCCGACAAGCCCTTATTTTGGGAAAATCCCCTATGATATGCGTAAGGCTGTTACTAAGCTGATTCCTACAGTTAAAACCCTGGATGATCTTGGGCAAGAAACAGAAAAAGATGTTCTTTTGAAAGATATTCTTTCCAAAAATGAACAGCTGTCTGGCATTTATGAAGAGTTCCCGCTGTGGTTCCAGTACGTTATGCGGTTGGAAGGCTTGCCCAAATCTATGGGCCGTCATGCAGCTGGTACGCTTATTACTCCTAAACCTGTAATTGAATACTGCCCTTTGTGTCTGGATCGAGAAGGCAATCAGATGTGCCAGCTTGAAATGCACGCCGCTATGGATGATCTAAAGCTTGTTAAGATGGACTTCCTTGGCCTGGAAAATCTGGACACCATTGATGACACACTTAAAATGGCACATTTGACCTGGCAGGATGTGGATATCAACCACCTGAATTTGGACGACAAACAGGTTTATGACACGGTTTATAAAAGTGGAAATACGATTGGTATTTTCCAGATGGAATCTGCCGAAGCTCGTAAAATGTGTATGGAAGCAAAATGCGATAATGCCGAGGATATCATTGTTGTGAACGCAGCTAACCGTCCTGGCACAAAAGAAAGCTTCCCAACGTACTGCTTCAATAAACTAAACCCTGACAAAGTTACGGTTTTGCATCCAGCAATCAAAGAGCTTTTTAACAAGACACAGTACATTTTGCTTTACCAAGAGCAAGCTCTTTCTATGTTCCGTTACGCAGGCTTTCCTGAAACTGAGGTTGATAATGCCAGGCGGGCCATTGGTAAAAAGAAAAAAGATGTTATGGCATCTTTGGAGCAGCAATTCCGTGATGGATTGAACAAAAAAGGCTGGACGGAAGAACAAATCACAGAAATGTGGCGTTTGATTCTAAAACAGTCGGAATATTCGTTCAACCGCGGTCATGCAGTTGCCTATGGTTTGCTTTCATATCTGACAGCCTATCTTAAAACACATTATACAGTGTATTTTATGACAGCATGTTTGATTGCAAAGCAAGACGATCCTGGCAAAATTGGTATTTTCATCAATGAATGCAACCGTCTTCATATTAGGGTTCTCCCACCAAGTGTCAACAGATCTGATTTGACTTTTGCCCCCAATGCAAGCAAAAACCAGATTCTTTTTGGTCTTGGTGCAATCAAGGGCCTTGGAGATGATTTCTCTAGACAAATTATTGCAGATCGTCCTTATGAAGGCTTTCAGGATTTTCTTTCTCGTGTAAACGGTGGCAAAGTTGGCACTAAAAATGTTGTTCAGCTTATCAAGTCTGGTGCAATTCCTGCAAAAGACAAGTCTGAAATGCTTCTCCGGTATGCCAATATTTTGTTTGATTCAACGTATAAAGAGAAAGAATTTAAGGTCATGGCCTCACTTCCCAAAATTTCTATTTTGCGTGATGAGTGGGGGATTGATACGGATTCTGTAAAATCCAAACAAGAACGTTTGGAACTTTATAATCAAAAGCGAAAACAAAAATGGGATTCGGAACGTCTTTCTCGTCTTACAGCCAAGGAAACGGCTCGCAATACATATTTGGAATCTTTCAAATCAACTTATATGAAAAAACCTCATATGTGGGAATTTGAAACTCTGTCAATGTTTTTGACAGATAACCCGATTAAAGATTCTTCACAGTATGTTTCACAAGCTTTCTCCCAAGCGGCTGACCAGCAAAACGTTACAGTGATTTGCGTTATTGTTGATATTCAACGCAAAAAAGATAAGCGCGGTTCACAGTTTGCATACCTTCATGTTTATACACAAGAGGGAATTATTGAAGCAGTGTGCTGGGCTAATCAATACAGTGCTTATTCAAACCTTATTTCTACAGGTAATGACATTGTGATTTATGGTAAAAAGAAAGAAAACTCCCTTATTGTAAGTCGCATGAAACCTTATAAACAGTGGTGTATAGATCGTAATTTGTAAAAATATGTAAAAAGGAGTTGTTTGTTATCAGCCAGCAAATCTGTCAGTTCCTTGCCTATCCTCAAATGGAACGTTTTTATAACCAGGATTCTGGCTTTGGGGTATACACTTTTTATACCCCAGATGATATCCCAGAATCAAGACCTTATCATCCTACGGCAGATGATGCAATTTTTAGTGGCTTTCAAAAAACAGTGCATATGTCAACGCTTGCTGGCTGTATGCAACAACTGTATTTGGGCACAGAATATAAAGTAGAAGCAGAACTTCAGTACAATAAAAAATATAACTCGTATCAGTATAAGCCAATTACAATTCTTGCCACAACCCCCAAAAATGTACAGCAACAAAAAGCATTTTTGCAATCCATTATAAATCCTCGTCAGGCGGATGTTCTTTTGGAAAAATACCCAAATATCGTTGAAGATGTTGTCAACAAAAGAGATAATGTGGATACCTCTACCTTGAAGGGTATCAAGGATTATACTTGGAAAAGAATTAAAGAAGCGATCATCAATAATTATGTTATTTCAGATATCCTTGTTATGCTTCAGCCCCTTGGGGTATCCTATAACATGATTAAAAAGTTGGTCGATTCTGAACCAAATCCAGCTCTTTTGAAAGATAAGCTATTGAAAGATCCATATATCATGACCAAAATTCGTGGCCTTGGTTTCAAAAAGGTTGATGATTTGGCCCTGAAATTGAATCCAGATCTTCGTGTGTCCACCAAAAGAGTCTATGCCTTTATTCGATTCCATCTAAATTATGTTGCTTCTCAGGAAGGACATACATGGATTTATATTTCTCAGCTTAAAGCCGCAGCCAAAGATTCTATTTCAGAATGTATGGAGTTACTTGAGCAGGTGATTTCTAGTGAATCCTCGTGCAGAACGATGTTTGTTGTAACAGCGAACAAAATTGGATTACGCAAATATTACGAATATGAGATGGATAGTTTGGATATTCTTCGCTCTATCAATAAAATGAACGATAGCGCTAGTTGGAATATCTCACAAGAAACGATTGAAGCAGGTATTAAAGCCGCAGAAGAACAGCAGGGATTTATCTATACACAAGAGCAGAGTGAACTGATCCGGCAAGCCGTCCAAAACAACGTTACAGTCATTTCTGGCAAAGCAGGTACAGGTAAAACTTCAATTAGTCGTGGCATTATCAATATCTATAAAAAAGCAAATAAATCTATTGCTTGTTGTGCTCTCTCTGCTAAGGCTGCCCAGCGTATCACAGAAGCTACAGGAAACCCATCAAGCACAATCCATCGTCTGCTGGGCTGGTCAGGAACTGATTTTTGCCATAATCATGATAACCCGCTTCAAGCAGATGTGCTATTTTTGGATGAAGCATCCATGGTTAATGTTGACATTTTTTATCATTTGGTCTGTGCGGTTAAGGAGGGGGCAAGGGTTATTCTTTGTGGTGACAATCGCCAGCTTCCTCCGATTGGTGCAGGTAATATTTTTAGTGATTTGCTGGAGTATTCAAAAGATTTTAATGTCAACAAACTTACCAAGGTTCAGCGCCAAGCACAAGATTCGGGTATTCTTTCTGATGCTAATAAGATCCGTGAAGGAATTAACCCGCTCGAATTTGCAGATTCTAAAATCGTTACTGGTAAACTTCAAGATATGGTTTACATGTTCAGGGATTCTGCGGAGGTATTGCAGCAAATTGCAATCAAGACATTCTTTAAGTCTGTAGAAAAAGATGGCTATGATGATGTTATTATCGTAACACCGCGGCGTACTAATTGCCCGAATTCAAGTGCGGAATTGAACAAAAAGATTGCGGCTGAAATTTTTGCTGGCAAACCGGAATCTGAAGGTTTCACATATGGTTCTATTACATTTTATCCTGGTATTAAGGTAATGCAGCAGGCAAACAACTATGATAAGAACGTTTTTAACGGAGAGATTGGCTATGTTGATTCTATTACCACAGATGAAAAAAGAACCAAAGTAATTACTGTAAAGTATCCTTTTGGTACAGAATCTAAGATGATTCAATATAATCCCAATGAATTGTCTGAACTTGATTTAGCATATGCTTTAACTTGCCACAAATGCCAGGGTAGTGGTTACAAGACAGTAATTGCAATTATTGATACAAGTCATTACATTATGTTGGATTCTTGTCTCCTTTATACAGCTATTACTCGTGCAAAAAAGAGATGTCTTTTGTTGGCAGATCCCAAAGCATTCATTCGCTGCATCAACACAAACAAGAGTACTGCACGGCAAACATGGCTCAGTGAAATGCCACATTAAAACGTCAAAAAATATTTTCAAAAGTGGTCAAATTTGCTTGCATTTTAATTTATCTGTAGATATAATATATTTATCAAGCACAAAGGTGGATTTAGCTAACAAACATCGTATAGTAAATTGAATAATAAGCCGCCGCATTCTCGTGACTTTAGTCGTGGGAGGATTCACTATGCAAGCAAATATAATTTTTTTATCGTTGCAAAGGTGAACTTAACTAATATATGCGCTTTACTTCTTCAAAACATCAAAACATCAAAACATATGACAGATTACAGATTACTTAAAATCCCTTCGAGAGAGCATTTAGACGTGCAAATTCTGGATGGAACTCAAGAGCATCATATCTTACAAATTATCACATCAAAGGCAAGAGATATCCGGCCAGATAGAACTTTGTACACTTTCAAACTATATGATGTTGGGTCAGATGGTTCTTTAATGTTTTTAGAAAAGAACGAAAATGAACCGAAATTTATTAACGAAAGGTTTCGTCAAACCGATAACGCATGAAATATACAAAGTCTTATAGACACTATTTTTTATATTTCCGTTCCGACTATCCTTTTAACCAAGATCCGCAGCTTCTTGCGTTTCACACTTATTGTGCTAAAAGTTATGATTCAAAACATTATTGTGTTGAGCAGTCAGATGGCGAAATGATTTTGGTTCCAAAAGAATATGAAGACGACTTGTATGTAGTCATCAATCACCTGAAAGGAAAGTGAAAAAAATGAAACCATATACAAAAGTTTCTAAATATTCCGATACAAGTTATGAACGTGAAACATTGATAAGCTATTGCGATGCAGAGAAAACAGCATCTTGTTATACGAGAAACTTTTCTATGATGGAGCGGCTTCGCACTCTTGCCAAAGAACGCTCGGAGGACGTTAAGCTGGTGCAAGATTCTGATTTTTGTGTCGAAGCTATCCTTCCTAAAAAGTGGGTTAAAATTCGTCCATCCAGAATTCTTACCCCTGAGCAAAAATCAAAAGCTGCAGAGAGAGGGAAAAGAATATATGAAATTCAAAGGATGAAAAAGGAAGCCAAAAGCAAAGTAAACGAAGACAAACAATAAATTTAGGAGGTATTTATTTTGAAGGTAACACTTCTTACTCACACCCCAGAGCCGGAAAAGATTGTTGCAGCAGCGGCAAAGCTTTGTTATTCAAATGCCCCAGTTTCAAAATTGATGGATGACCTGGATGAAGAAAAAACAACTTCATTTCTGAATAAGCTTTCTGGACTAGGACACGCTTCTCCAGTGGAACACTGCAGCTTTACTTTTGCTATTGAGGGTGTGTCACGATCGTTTCTGGCCCAGATTACTCGCCATCGTATCGCAAGTTATTCTGTACGCAGCCAGCGCTATTGTCGGATGACGGGGGACGACATTGTTTGCCCGCCAGCTGTAGCAGAAGATTATGAAGCCAATGAAGCATTCTCGCAGGCCATTCAGTCAATCAAATTTACATACAATCATCTTCACAATATCTTGGAAGATAAGCATACTGAAATGCTTATGCTGAATGACGCTTCTCTCACTGAACCAGAAGCTCGTAAAAAAGCCAGCAAAATGGCAAACGAGGACGCCCGCTTTATTCTGCCAGAAGCTTGTGAAACCAGCATGATTGTGACAATGAATGCACGTGAACTAAATAATTTCTTTAAGCTTCGTTGTTGCAATCGCGCCCAGTGGGAAATCCGGTCTGTGGCAGATGAAATGCTAAAGCTGGTTTATCCCATTGCTCCAACTTTGTTTAAGAGCGCAGGCCCCGGCTGTGTTTCTTGTGGGCATTGTACAGAGGGAGCTATGACTTGTGGCCATAGTGATTATGTTAAGGAAAAATATTCAATGCTAAAGGCGACTGCTGGTTTGCCTGATTTTACATAATATTGAGCATTAGATTAGTTAAAGGGGATTGTTTGAAACTATTTTCAACGATTCCTAGCCATTCGATTGATTTAGTCATTTGCGACTTGCCTTATGGCCGTACACGTAATTCGTGGGATACGATAATCCCTTTTGATGAACTTTGGGAAAATTACAATCTGGTCATCAAAGAAAATGGGGCCATTCTTCTCTTTGCAGATGGAATGTTTATGGCAGACTTGATGCAAAGTAATCGCAAAATGTGGCGGTATAACATTGTGTGGGACAAAGTTCTTGTCTCAGGTTTTCTGAATGCCAAGCGTATGCCGCTGCGTTCCACAGAAGAAATTGTGGTTTTCTACAAGAAGCAACCCACTTATAACCCGCAATTCTTTCAAGGAAAGCCGCTTCATGGCACTGGCACAAAACTTGAAGAAAAAGCTCCAGTGAATAATAACTATGGCAACTTTAAACGTTATGCCCAAAAGGGTGGCGATACTAAAAAGTACCCCAAATCACTTGTTACGTATTCACGTTCAAGCAGTGCAAAAATGCAGCACCCAACACAAAAACCAGTCGATCTACTGGAATATTTAATTAAGACTTATTCAAATCCTGGAGATACAGTTTTGGATAATTGTATGGGTGTTGGGTCAACAGGTGTGGCCTGCGTCAATATCGGAAGGAATTTTGTTGGCTTTGAAATTGATGACAAATATTTCGATTTGGCTACCCAAAACATTAAATGCGCACGCGCAAAGTTAGAAATTTGACTAACTTTGCTTTGAATATTTTTTTTCAGAGGTATACATATGGAATTTGTAAATCATCCTTCCTATTATGGTGGGGCAGAAAATCCTTATGAGGTAATCAAAGTTATTGAAGCATGGGGGCTGGACAATAACTTTGATCTTGCAACGGTTATCAAATACCTTGCTCGTCAGGGGAAAAAGCCTCAGAACCCTGCAATTCAGGATCTGGAAAAGGCGGAATGGTATCTTACTCATGAGATTGAAAAGGTAAAAGAAAAACAGCGAAAAGAAACAACCGACATGTGGAGATTTTATCGTGGCTTTGGTAGCGATACTTGGCCTACTACTGAATGTTCCTCCGATGAAGTACACATCAAAAGTACTTTTGATAATGAAAATTCAAAGTGCAAGACAACAAATGTAAACAAAGATGTAAAGAAAGATAGTGATGAGAGTAATAAACATTGTTGCTGTGATACAGACGATCTTTTGAAACATTTTTATGATTACAACAGTCCTCTTGAAGATTGTGACGAAGAAGATTGTGATGAATGTAATTTTAACGAAGTAGATACCGAGGATCTCCAGGAAGCAATCAATACAATTTGTGACTTTTTACATATTTCTTGTTTGAGCGATGAAGTAATGGCTTGCATTTCTGTAAACGAAACCGAAAACGGCGCAAAAGTTGAAATTGAATTTAAGAATGATGTCGGTTCCCATGGGGGCAAACATGCAATTCGTAGCTAAACGCAGCGGGGAACTGGTTCCATTTGATAAACAAAAAATTGTCGCCGCAATCGAAAAAGCTATGGCAGATACTCCAACGGGAGTAGACACGGTGCTTTCCGTGCGAATTGCCGACGAAATTGCGTCAAAAACAGAAGACCTTTCTGTAGAAGAAATTCAAGATATTGTAGAAAACAAGCTCATGGCCTCCAAACGCAAAGATGTTGCTCGTGCATATATTATTTATCGTGATAATCATGCTAAGCGTCGCAATCTACCGCAGGATCTTGCGCATCGTTATGAACATTTTCACCGCCTGGTCACTGGTGAGGACGAAGAATCCAATAAGGAAAACTCAAACAAGGATACTCGTATCATCCCCACTATGCGGGATTACATCGCCGGTTTTACCTGCCGCGAAATGGCTACCAAGGTTATTCTGCCGCCTGATATCGCCAAGGCACATGAGGAAGGAATTATCCATTACCATGATACGGACTATTCCCCCGCCATGCCGATGTCGAACTGTTGTCTGATCAACCTGGCCGATATGCTGCAGAATGGCACGGTCATCAGCAAAACCCTCATTGAGCGTCCTCGTTCTTTTCGTACTGCCTGCACGGTCACTACTCAAATTATTACCCAGGTCGCTTCCAATCAGTACGGCGGTAATACCATCAGTCTAGCCCATATCTCTCCATTTATTGATATCAGCCGTCAGAAATATCGAAAGAAAGTAAAAGAGGAACTTGCTGCCTATTATCAGGATGTATCGGACAATATTATTAACTCTATTGCTGAAAAGCGAGTTCGCGCAGAAATCAAAGATGGTGTTCAGACAATTCAATATCAGCTGATTACCATGTCTACTACTAACGGACAGGCCCCGTTTACGTCCATTTTCGCTTATTTGGACGAAGTACCGGAAGGTCAGCCTCGTAATGATTTGGCAATGCTGATTGAAGAGGTTCTTAACCAGCGTATCCAGGGTGTCAAAAATGAACAGGGCGTTTATGTAACCACTGCCTTCCCGAAAATTCTTTATGTTTTGGATGAAGATAATATTCACGAAGATTCCAAATATTATTATTTGACAAAGCTTGCTGCTAAGTGTACCGCCAAGCATCTGGTCCCAGACTATATCAGCGCCAAGATTATGCGCCAAGAAAAAGACGGCAATGTATTTCCTTGTATGGGCTGCCGCAGTTTTCTTATGCCGTATTATGACAAAGCTGGTAAGCCTAAATTTTATGGACGCTTAACTGATAAGGTTGGGGCGTCATTAAACAACGTGAACGCAAGAAAAAGCGGTGTGGCGGCTTAAATGCTGCTGCTAACGGCAAACCCCTATATGGGCAATGCCGTGCCAAGTTCCAAAAACAATCACTCTAAAGAATGGAGTGATTTATATATTCAAAGAAAAACAAATCAACGGCATTATATATCGCCATTACCAAGATAAATATTGGATTATGAGTTGATTGTTTTTGGAAAAGGTGTAACGACTATCCGTGATGAGTGTAGCGGAGGAGAATGGAGTTTATCACCATTCGGAGCGCGTTGCACGGTTTCATAACCGTGAAGAAATAGTCTATGCGTATAGTAATATGCGTATGTCAATCAGGGCGTTGTAACCATCAATCTGCCGGATGTAGCTCTATCCTCTGGTGGTGATATGGACAAATTCTGGAAGATTTTTGATGAACGTTTGGAATTGTGTTATCGCGCTCTTATGACCCGTCACAATTCTCTCAAGGATATCAAGTCTGATGTGGCACCAATCTTGTGGCAGTATGGTGCGTATGCTCGTCTAAAGCCTGGCGAAACGATTGATAAGTTGCTTTATGGTGACTATAGCTCGATTAGCCTTGGTTATGCTGGTTTGTATGAATGTATCAAGTATATGACCGGCAAAAGTCAACTCGATAAAGAAGGGTATGATTTTGGTATCGCTGTTATGCAGCGCTTAAATCAGGCATGTGATGAATGGAAAGCTCAGACTAATATCGGGTTTTCAATTTATGGCAGCCCAATCGAATCCACCACCTTTAAGTTTGCCAAGTGCCTGCAAAAGCGCTTTGGTATTGTGCCGGGCATTACGGATAAAGATTATGTCACCAACAGCTACCACATTACCCCATCTCAGCACATTGACGCCTTCTCCAAGCTGTCTGTCGAAAGTGAATTCCAGCATTATAGTCTGGGAGGTGCGATAAGCTATGTCGAGACGCCAAACATGGAAAAGAATATTGACGCTGTTTTGGAAATTATCAAGCATATTTACAATACTATTATGTATGCTGAGATCAACACCATGACCAGTTATTGCCACGTTTGTGGCTGTACCGATATTAAGATGGGTGACGATCTCAAATTCCATTGTCCCAACTGTGGCAACGATGACTTCAATAAAATGAACATTGCTCTTCGCATCTGTGGTTATATCTCAACCAATCCTTTCAATGATGGCCGCGCCCAGGATATCCATGATCGTGTTTACCATGTGGGGGCAGACTGATGAACTATGCCAAGATTAAACATTATTGCATTGCTAATGGCCCTGGCATCCGCACAGCACTCTTTGTACAGGGCTGTCCTATCCATTGTGTGGGTTGCTTTAATGAGAGCACATGGGATTTCAATGGCGGTAAACCATTCAACTCTAACACTTACAACGAAATATGCAATAGTCTATCTGAACATACAGAGCATATTGCAGGCTTATCTATTCTGGGCGGCGAGCCTCTTGCTGTCCAGAATGGGAACAGAAAAGCTATCACAGATCTATGCGAAGCTATAAAAACCAAATTTCCCACCAAAACCATCTGGCTTTGGACAGGTTATGAATGGCCTGCCGTCAAATCTCTTGAAATTATGAACTTCCTGGACGTCATTGTTACAGGTCCATTCATCGAATCTCAAAAGGATTATACTCTTCTCTACTGTGGTTCCCGCAACCAGCAGGTCATTGATGTCAAAGCATCCCTCGCCGCCAACTCTATCATCTTGTATAAGGAGAACTAACCTATGAATCTTAATAAATACAATAAGCTTTTTCGTTTTGGAGTGCTCTTCGCAGCATTTTTCACAACGCTCGTTTTGATTATTTTCTGCCCCCGGCTCAGCGCCACCGCCTATGCCGAGTCTTCCACGCCCGAAACCGCCGCCACCACTTACATCGTCACCTACCACGCCAATGGCGGCTGCTGGTGGAGCAACTGGTCCCGCCCGACTTATTCTTTCGCCACCAAAAAGTATGAGCAGGAGGAAGGCAAAACCTATCAGATCATTGATTCCAAGCCTACCTACGGTGCCAACACCTTCAACGGCTGGAATACAGAGTCCGACGGTTCCGGCACCTGGTATTCCCCTCATCAGGAATATGTCTGTACCGGCAATATGGACCTCTACGCTCAGTGGCGCGGCCCCGTTCCTGCTCCCACAGCTGAACCTACTGCCACACCGGAACCTACCCCGGAACCGACTGTTGAACCCACGGCTACTTCGGCACCGACTGCAACTCCCGAACCTGTAACCACTCCGGCACCCGTTTTTTCGGTTAAGCCCAATTATCGCGCCATGTGCCGCGCCTGGTTCCGCTATCTTCGCCGCCAGATGATTGGTCTGTATAAGTAAAGGAGGTACTTTATGCACTATGAAACTCCGTATGTAAACTATACCTACCCCATCTATGATACAAAAGGCGACCATCCTGGTGAAATCGTGTCCACTGGTACAGTCCTGGATGAAGGCGATGTCGTTTTTAAGGATGAACTTTCCGTCAAACCTCTTGCCACCGACATCCCCCTCCCATCCTATGCTCACCCCACGGACGCTGGACTTGACCTGCACGCCATCAGTGTGGAAACACCCGGTACCGTCATCGTTGCCACCTGTATTATCCAGCCTGGCATGACCGCCAAAGTACATACCGGCATCGCCATCAAGCTGCCCCATGGCACATTCGGTGCTGTCTATCCCCGCAGCGGCCTTGCCACCAAAACCGGCCTCGCCCCGGCCAATATGGTTGGTGTCATTGATGAAAACTATACTGGCGAAATCATCGTGGCCTTACATAACTACAGCAATGAACCTCAGGCGTTCGCTATCGGGGATCGTATCGCCCAGCTGGTCATCCAACCCGTTGTCCACTGCACCGTTACCCAGGTTGCCGAACTCCCTGATACAGACCGCGGTAACGGCGGCTTTGGTAGCACAGGAGAACAGTAATGCACAAACTCTATTCTGCGAAGTATATATTGATTTCTGACGGAACAAATAACATTTTTGCTAGTGATTTGTTATTTTTAGAGGGTGAACCAACTAAACACCTTGACAGTTTTGGAACCTTTTATGAATTCTATGATGCTGTAGCTTCTTGCAAGTATCCCTGGAGCAATCACTGTTACTGTGATAAATCAATGTTCCTTCATAAACCACTTGTTAAATTTTATGGAACTTTTGACTGGTTTTTTACGGCAGAAAATTTCAAAGCACCTGTTTCTGTTGAAACGCAGTACAAAGAATGTTCCACTAAGGATTATGACTTTAATTTTTTCAAAGAAAACCTGTCTATGGACGACTTTGTAACCTTCCTGCGGGAGCATAACCTTATCGGAGGCAACACTTAATGAAACACCTTGGCGACATTACCTTGATTGACGGTTCTAAAATTGAACCAGTAGATGTGATTACGTTTGGCTCGCCATGTCAGGATCTCAGTATCGCAGGAAAACGTGCTGGTCTTGCCGGTCAACGCAGCGGACTTTTTATGGAGGCCGTCAGGATTATTAAACAAATACAGGAGGCAACAAATGGAGAATATCCCAAATATGCAGTCTGGGAAAACGTACCCGGAGCATTCAGCTCAAATAAAGGAAAAGATTTCCTCGCCGTACTGGAAGAACTTATCCGAATCAAAGAGCCAGCCATTTCTCTTCCTGAACCTCCAAACTCAAAATGGAGTAAAGCAGGGGGGGTATCAGGTAACGGATGGAGCCTTGCGTGGCGAACCATGGATGCCCAGTATTGGGGCGTTCCCCAACGTCGCCTGCGCATCTCGCTTGTCCTCGATCTTACAGGTGGGCGTGCCGGAGAAATACTATTTGAGCCGGAAAGCCTGCGAGGGCATTTTGCGCCGGGCATCACGCCGGGGCAAGCAGCTCCCCGAACTGCTGAAAACGGCTCTGGAACAGCAGATCGCACAGATGCCATCCCCATAAACCTCCAAATTGCGACCCGTCACAAATCCCTTGGAGAGAGAACGGGTCTTGGTATCGGGCAGGCGGGTGATGCCGCCTATACTTTGCAGGAGGGCCACGAGCATGGGATCTGCTGTCTTGAGGATGTCAAAGCCTACACTCTGAAAATTCGCTCCGGGTGTGAGGGCGGCGGCAATGGAGTTGTTTATGCAGATGGCTACCTTAACTACATCAATTCTGTATGCTACGCCGCCACTACAGAACCAAACATGGTCATTTGTGATGATTGCTCCCCAGCGATCCGCAGTCGGGATTACAAGGACCCGAATATTGTCTGCTATGACGCACGTGGCAACGGCGATGGTATGCTGTCCCCCACCATAACAGGCGACCACAATAGCCGAATTACGGATTATACTTCTGTCGTAATTGAAAAAATCATCCGCTGGATTGTGCGCCGCCTGACTCCTACCGAGTGTGAGCGCTTGCAAGGCTATCCCGATGGCTGGACAGACCTCGGAGAATGGGTAGACAGCAAGGGGAAAATCCATAAGGCCGCTGATACACCCAGATATAAGGCGCTGGGTAATTCCATTGCCCTGCCGCAGTGGTATTACGTTCTCGGCGGCATCGCTGACCGCCTGCCGGAGAATGCCACGCTCGGTAGCCTGTTTGACGGCATTGGTGGTTTCCCATATGTATGGAGTAATTTACATAACGGTAACAAATCTCTCTGTGTTTGGGCTTCTGAGATTGAAGAATTTCCTATCGCTGTAACGAAAAAACACTTTCCTGAAAATTTTGCTGTTGGCTAAAAAAAATAAACAGGCTTTATAAAAACAAGAGGTATTGAAAATGGTTTACAAAACAAACACTCCTGAAGTTGTAAAAGAAACAGTAATGGAAGAATTTGATTCTGCTGGCAGAATTATTAAGCGTACAACAATTAAGGAATATTCGCAAAAGCGTTCTTTGAACGATTATATTTCATACGATACATATAACACAAACACGATCAGCAATACAGATACTTTCAAAAACAAAAGTCCTATCGTGAACAGCAGTAATGGAACGGCTCAAATTTCTCAAATTCCTAAAGCAAATATTATTCATGCATATAGCGCGAAAGATACTATTAGTAATCTTAATACAGAAGATTGATCGTATATAAGAGGTAGAATGAAAAATGGAAAATAAGTTGCCTGTTAGATTTAAAAACCTTACACTCGATTTAGAGCACCCCGAATCTGGTATTGAGGCAATTAAAAATTTGACTAAAATATACGAGAAAGAGAAAGAAGAGTACAAAAAAGCGCTCTTTAATTGGACAGAGCAAGAAATTGAAGACGCCAAACTGATTGCCATTGATCGTATGAACATGCTGTGTCGTAGAGGCGTTAGTATTGTTTGGTATTGTAATAAAGTACATGGAATGACTATGCTGAGTACGAATTTTGGCACCGTTGAAGGCGTGGAGTGTGGGTGTAAACCTTACCATGGTCGTGATGTTCGTACTGAAGTTCATGGAAAAGATGTATATAATCCTTGGATTGGTAAATGTGTTTGTCTTTGTAAGTTCTTTAATGAACCGATCCCTAAATTTATCCTTAACAAGAATTGCGCCACAAACTCTTAAATGCCTCTAAACAAAGGATATCTTCAATCTGATATTTCGGTAGCAGGGGATGAACGGTACACTCCGTATTATGCAGTCAAACCTCTACTAGAGTTTTTGCCCCCCCCGAATGAGGATTATGTGATCTGGTGTCCTTTTGATGAATCCTGGTCGGCTTTTGTCAAAACTTTCAAAACAGCAGGATATAAAGTAGTATATGGCTCTTTATTTTCCGGCCAGGATTTCTTTTCTTATCAACCAGAACATTGGAACATTATAATTTCTAATCCGCCGTTCAGCAAAAAGGACGAAGTTCTTAAACGTTGCTGCCAGTTAGGTAAGCCATTTGCTCTTTTACTTCCCGCAAATAGTATTCAAGGCAAATCTCGTTTTGCGATTTTTCAAAACAATATCCAATTACTTTGTTTTGACTCTCGCATTGGTTTCCATGATAAAACCCATATGGACGCCCCGCAAGAGGGAACATCATTTGGCAGTGCTTATTTTTGCAGAGATGTTCTTCCAAGTAAACTTGAACTTCGACAACTTGTAAAAACGTCAATACCATTATATTAAAATAAACTTTCGCAACAAATTATATTTTTAATAAAGGGGTGTTTATGCAAGACATTAAACGTTATCTTGATAGGATCTCCCCACGATGGGTTCTAACTAGCATTCAAGATTCTAAAACATGTTTGGATAAATCACAATATCCCAATGTAAAAGGCTCTACGGTCATTAAAAGAGAGTGTATTTTAGTTTCACTCAATAGTGATCGATTGGTTTTTGCAGGAGCACCAAAGGCTCCAAACACAATCGCATATCCCTATATTTGTACTTCTAATATCGTATCAATACATATCTGCCCAGTTAAAATTTGTATTGATGGTAAGGTGACAAACAATCCAGAACAAAATGTGGTTGTGCTTTTTGTTGAAACGCTTAATACATATTATACGTTTGTAGCACAGGCGAAGCATGTTTGTAATACAGCCTATGAATTAGAAGGAACAATTAAAATTATTGAGAAAATGGCGGAGGAAATCTAATATGCGGGAATATCCTAACGTTCCATATGCAGTGATTCCTGGTGAAAAATATCGTCATTTTAAGGGTCATATCATTGAGGTTTTGGCTGTAGCATCTCATACGGAAGAAGATCAAATTTTTGTTGTCTACCGTGAAGTAGGAAAGAAATATGGTGCAACCTGGGCACGCCCGCTTGAAATGTTTATCAGCAAAGTGGATAAAGAAAAATATCCAAATGCAACACAGGAATATCGCTTTGAACTTATTCCATCTATTAAGTTTGTAGAAGAATGTATAGAGCCGTGCCCACAATGCACAACGCCTTGCGTATATTCAAATCCTACTCCAAATTTTGATACAGTATAACCAAGAAGGAGAGAAAAATGGCTACATTAAGGAAAGTCTATCTTGATAATGCCGCGACCACACCGCTTTCCCCGGCGGCACGAGCGGTTTATCAAAACGATGAATTGATGTCTACTTATGGCAATCCTTCTAGCTTACATTTTGAAGGGGTAAAAGCTGCAAGGCTATTGGATGAAAGTCGTATTAAAATTGCAAAATGCCTGAATTGTAGTCCTAATGAATTATTTTTTACATCTGGCGCTACTGAATCCAATAACTGGTTTTTGAATTCTGTACAAGGGCTATCAAAATACTTTCCTTCTAAAAACACTAAAAGGCATGAAAAAGTTATCTTTACATCTAATGTAGAACATCATTCTATTTTGGAACCGTTCAAAAAGAATATGGATTCTTCGTACAGATTTATCCCTGTAAATTACAACTCCTTTTCAAGTTCAGAATCGGATTACGACTTCTCTAAAGTTGGCATTGTTTTGCCAGATGAGAAAATGTTTTCAAAGCCTTTGCATGGTTGCAAAATTTATCCCATCGTTTCCCTGATGATGGTCAATAATGAAATTGGAACAATCAATCCAATTAAAGAAATTGCATCTTATGTTCACACAGCAGGGGGTATCATTCATACGGATGCCACCCAGGCTGTTGGGCATATCCCAGTTGATATTAAAGCATTGGATGTGGATGCACTTACATTTTCTGCTCACAAGTTTGGTGGCCCAAAAGGAGTTGGCTGCCTTTATATTAAAAAGTCAAAGCAGTATTTATTTAGCCCATTTATTTATGGTGGCGGGCAAGAACGTCAATTCCGTTCTGGTACAGAAAATGTTGTTGGTATCACAGCAATGGCCGCAGCGCTAGAGGAAGCCACCAAACAAATGTGTATGGTAAATTGCCTTGTTGCACCTAACGTTTTATATCAACATTATCGAGAAGATTGTATTAAAGCGTTGTCGGAGTGTGCATCTATTACAATCAATGGTGCGGATTATATTCAGGATGGAAAATACCATCCTAGCATGTGGCAGTATCCAGGTATTCTAAATATTAGCATTGATGGCGTTGAGGCCGAAAGCTTGGTGTCTCTTACATCTATGTGTGGCGTTTATATTTCAACAGGATCTGCTTGTAACAGTCATGCTGTTGAGCCTAGTTATGTTTTGAAAGCTATTGGTCTTTCAGATGAAAAAGCTCTTTGTTCTGTACGAATTAGTTTTGGCCCACAAAATCTCCCAAGCGATATCAATTATGCTATTAAGAGCCTAACTACAGCTGTTAAAATTCTAAAAAAAGAAAATGTGCCGTAAGATTTTATTTTATCATTTAATATAAAATTCAAACAGGAGGGTAAAAATGGCAGCGACACAACCTCAACAAGATTCGATTTTTATTCCATTTGCATCCCTTGTTGCACGTTTTGCAGCAGAATATTACAAAGATCCGGCCCATCAAAAAGCTTTTCAAGAATGGCTTAAAAAGCAAGGAAAGGAATCTTAATATGAATACAAACAACGTAACACATAATATAAGTAAATTCAATCATTATGATGATTTTGTTTGCAGTAGTTGTGGAATTATTCTTTCTGATTGGGTTCAGAGTGAATATGAATATGATGAAAATTACAATGTAAAACAGGTAAAGCATCCTAAATGCAAGTTCAAATATTGTCCTAATTGCGGCAAAAAGATAGTTGATGAATATAAAGAGCATAATGATTATATGTTGAGTGCTGAAGATTTGACGAGATATGCTGATTGGAATAGTCGAAGCCAGCCGGAAGATCAATGTCTTAGTTGATTATGTGCATAGGAGAGAATTACTAATGACCAATGAAGAATTTGAAACCCACAAGAAAGAGATTGCTGGCAACTTACAGTTGTTGCTTGACGAGATGCGGCAGTTACATGATTGGATTGTGCTTAACCCAGTAACAGAGATCACACAGAAAAACTATAAGGACTGGGAGAATTCGTTCGATGCTCTGCATGATAGTTTCAAGATTCTAGGCTACAAGTTCTAACCATTAAATAAAGTTTAGAAAGAGAACAGTAGAATGTCAGTATTTAATTCAAACTATGATTATGTTCTTCGCTGTCTGCTTTTGGTATTTATTATCGCCCCGTGCGTTATGTTAATTTTTTCTGCTATTTTATATGGGGTCATTGTGACTTGGCAGAAAATCAACAAAGTGATGAGAAACGAGTATAAACCATTTTTTAACCCAAAGCCATCTTTGATAAGAGGGAAGACCTTCTTGTACGCAAAGAAAGAATATAGCATTGCTTTCGGAGATGCGACCGCCCAAAAATATAAATACACTTGTTCTAAATGCGGAAAGAGTACATATTTAAGATCGGAATATGATTTTTGCCCTTATTGTGGAAGAACTATTACGGGTATATTTGATATGGAAAAACTTATAGAGGAATCCCAAAATGGCAAAGAAAGCTCAGTATAAACGTTTCTCAGATGGCAAAGAACAATACTGCCAATCTGTATTTAATGAACGGCACTGGATTTGTATGTCTCGTGACCGTAAACGCTGGTTAAAACGTTGTATGAATCGTGCTCCGAGAAGAAAACAAAAGCAGAAAAATTCTCGAATTTGCACGGAAGCTTTAGAAGATTATTTTAATGAGGTTTATCAATGAAAGATGATGGGATTTTTACTCTTGAAGAGTTTGAAGCAATTACTGGAGTTACATTAAAAGAAGACGTCTTTTATAAATTGATGCGAAAAATCTATGCAAAATTCACAGCGCAGTTGGTGATGGAAATTTTGAAGTCTAATCCGACCGCAGATGACCTGCTTACCAAAACATCTGATGAACTATTGATTGATTTGTTTCTCGGCGATCTTCAAAATGCAAAGAAATGAATGATCAGACAGATAAAAATTGGGATTTGATTGATAAAAACAATAAGGAAACAGAAACTTAATGAAAATTATTGATTTTGAACGCAAAGGGAACCTCGTGCGGTTCTATCTTGGCGATGATAATTTGACTGAATGGTATGGCGATGATTGGGATGATACGCCATATGAATGTAACGCCGGTGAAGTTTATGGCAAATACGTCAAAGGTTACAGAGATGTTGTTTTTCCGTTTGAAGACGTGGTACTGGAACCTTCTAGTGGTACTTGTAATAGTGGCTGGTGTAAGGACGATATGCGAGATCGAAGAGTTCCTTGTATTATTCATGTGCCAGAAAAAGTATATGACTATGGCTTGAATGATAGCTTTGATCGTTGGATAGGATCTGCTGACGTACATAAATATTATTTCGGCGATCAGATGGAACCAGAAAGGATAGTTTGAATTTGAAATGGATAACCCCAATAGCAATCCTTATTCAGAAGAAAATGAATTTGAGCTTTATAAAGCCTATAACAAAGGTTACGAGCAAGGTCTTTTGGATTCAGGCAGTTTGAATGCACAAAATATTTTGGATGTAGCTTGTAAAGTATTTGAGACTTCAAAGAGAGTTAATAAAGCAAGAAAAATTGCAACATGGGAATGGGTTAAAGATTATTACTCGGTATGCTCTAATTGTGGTACGTTGTGCCAAGCACATATGACCGATTCAAAATGCCCGCGCTGTCATTTCAAGATGATCTTGACTAAAGAACAGAGGGAATATAAAAATGCGACTAATTGATGCAGATAGACTGCTATGCGTAATAGGTGACGATGACGGCTGTGCTTACGATGGATTAGAATATCAAGCCTATATGAGCTGCCTAAGAGGGGTACTAGAAGATATTGAAGAAGCGCCAACCATCGACCCGGAAACCCTGCGGCCAACGGCACATTAGGATTTCGGAGAGATTGATTTCAGAGATGTTATTCTGAATTGGGAATGCAGCAAATGCGGAGAAATATCCCCAGAAGATTTTCCGTATTGCCCAAACTGCGGCGCAAAAATGATTGAATCATAAAAACCATAGTGGAGGATGAATTATCAATGAAAGAAGCAACAATTAGAGATACCCTAGGATACTGTCTGGCAAAACCGGGCGACCGGGTACGAATTACCAAGACACACCGGGCTGGTATACGCCAATATGCGGCCTGCGAGGGAGATACGTTTGTTATTACTAAAGTGGTAGATGACCAGATCCCCTATGGGCGGTGGCTGCAGCCGAGCGGTGTGCTGGCGGCCAGTGAGCTGAAGCTTAACCCGAACTGTTGCACATTTATTACACCGGAGGAATGTGGAGCACCAGCTGGCAGCGAGAAATACCCGGAGCCGACTGTACTGCGTAACGTAACGATTGACGTGAGCGACCCGGAAGCGGCACATAAGGCTGTGGACGAGGCGTGCGCGGAATATGAGGCCAGCCAAAAAATTCAATGGAGTAATACGGAGGTTACGGAGGCCAGAAAATACGCTATGGAGATGATGATGGTGCTGTGCGGCCAAGGCATCAGTGTGGTATGGAAAATTTGTCCACAACAGAATGATCGGTGCGTTTTCTTAGATAGTAGTTGTGGTTCCTCGGATACATCAGCAACAGCACACAATTATCCAGTAGACTATGCAAAAACTATCTTTGCAAAGAATGCAGAGTTCAATGAATGGATAGGCCGTTTTATCTGCCTTTGCAAACTAATGGGCAAAACCCCTTCGGACTATATCATGCGTGGTATCGAATAAGCAAATTATATAACATCGTTAAGATGAAATTGACGTACCTATGCAAATAAAAATAAGGAGAAGAAGAGTACAAAAGCTCTTCTTCTCCTTATTTTTTGCCTTTTATCACTCTGCCAAGTGACGGTTTTTAGGGCAACCTATAAATGCAATTACTTTAGATAGGACTAATCGCTTGTCGTGGTGCCTTTTCTATTTTCATTATAATAGCTATTGCTTAATATACTGTCAACAGTAATATGGTATTCTAAAGATTTGTCCACTATTTCTTCCTTTTCAACCACGCTTATAGTTTAGCTATACGGAAATCACAATAAATTATTACAAATGGTTACAAAATGATACAAATTAGAATATTTTTGAATTCTTTTTCAAAAAGTATAAATCTACAATTACTAGTTGAAAACAAAAACTATCCGTTCACAAATTATTTACAAACTAATTGTAAATAATTTGTGAAAACAAGATGATTTGCTGCATTAAATGATAATTTATTGCAAAAGCAAAGGCGCTACCAGCCGCCTAGAACTGATAACGCCTTATTACTTGAACAAATACGTTGCCAACCACAAAGAACTTTTCAACACAATATCGTTGATTTCTTGCCTTTTGTGGTAGGTTCGGATTTGCTACGTCTGGTGGACTCGAAGGGGATCGAACCCTCGACCTCTCGGATGCGAACCGAACGCTC